>Ga0222674_1000012_pt1 | contig 174750 bp, 236 predicted proteins | sample AntAcemetagen866_FD_179804 | JGI IMG/M metagenome (GOLD analysis project Ga0222674, IMG submission 179804) | Saline water microbial communities from Ace Lake, Antarctica - #866 | ecosystem: Environmental > Aquatic > Non-marine Saline and Alkaline > Saline | place: Antarctica: Ace Lake...
ACTTATAACTGTGGCATCAATTAATAGTTCACTATCAACTATTAATACTTTCACAAGTTCTTATTTTATTGATTCAGCATCTTTCAGTTCATCAATTGAAGAATTAGAATTATGGTCTGGTTCTTTAATAATCCCTGACATTTCAGCACTTAATACTTTCACAAGTTCTTATTTTATTGATTCAGCATCTTTCAGTTCATCAATTGAAGAATTAGAATTATGGTCTGGTTCTTTAATAATCCCTGACATTTCAGCACTTAATACTTTCACAAGTTCTTATTTTATTGATTCAGCATCTTTCAGTTCATCAATTGAAGAATTAGAATTATGGTCTGGTTCTTTAATAATCCCTGACATTTCAGCACTTAATACTTTTAGTCAATCGGCACTTATAACTGTGGCATCAATTAATAGTTCACTATCAACTATTAATACTTTCACAAGTTCTTATTTTATTGATTCAGCATCTTTCAGTTCATCAATTGAAGAATTAGAATTATGGTCTGGTTCTTTAGATTTCATCACATCGGATATTACTGGAAGTTCACTTACAACGGCATCTGTGAATCTAAACACCATAACATTCACAAAAGGTAACTCAGATACATTTAATATAATCATCGATACAGGATCTAGAGAAACATATTCAATATATGATTTGAATGATGTCAATGGTGATGTTAAATATGATAACCCACTGGTGTTTGTTGGTACTGGTACTGATTTTAAGGCAAGGAATTTACAAATAGCAGATATAGTAAATTTATCAGATTTTACATCTTCTATATTCCAAACAACCGAAAGTGCCTTTCCAGCAAATCCAACTCAAGGGGATCGTGTAATTAGATCTGATATTGATTCATTGGAGTTTATGTATGAGAGTAGTAGTATCCGATTAGGGTGGTATTCAACTGAAACATTTGAACATACTTTACTATCAACATCTAATGGTTTCTTCACAGGAAGTGCAATGATCGCAATTAATCAACGTAATGCTATAGGAATTCCAAGTAATTACGATTATAAATTGGTAGGTGTCATATGTAGTTGGTACTCTACCACACCTGGAGGTATAGACACTGAGGTAAATTTAGATATGAAAATTCTAAACGATGCGGCCGCTGGTGCGAATTCAATTAATATTATAAATTCGGGAAGTGCACATGGGTTTAACGTAAATGATCGGAACGATGTACTAAATGGATTAATTCAAGTTTCATTTGATAGTATTAAAGATACAGCATCCCCTGACACTGATGTAGGTTTAGCCGATCCGCTTGTAAATTTACGTATTAAACGATACTATGCATCATAATGTAAATTTAAAATATCTTATTTAAATTCGGAACGATATATATTAGTAAGGGGATTGTAAATGGGAAATTTAATAAAAGAATGGTTTAAATCGGTAATTGTAGAATCTATTGATAAGAAAATAGTGGTATATTCTGGGAGATTCCAACCATTTCATTCAGGACACTATAAAACATACGAACATTTAATAAGTAAGTTCGGTAAAGAAAATGTCTTTATAGGCACATCAGACAAGACTGATAACTTAAAATCACCATTTAGTTTTAAAGAAAAAGAACAGATTATAAATAAGATGTTCAAAATACCAAAGTCTAAGATTGTCCAAGTCAAAAATCCATATGCACCCGCTGAAATTCTAAATAAATTCGATAAAGAAACAACTGCATTTATAACTGTAGTTGGTGAAAAGGATAAGGGTAGACTTAAAGGTAAGTACTTTAAACCATACGAAGCTGGTGGTGAGATTGGATATGCAACTAACGGGTATGTTTATGTAGCACCTAGATTATCTAATGTTAGTGGTACTGATGTTAGGAATATGTTATCAAAAGGTGATGATGCTACTAAGATTTCAAATTTCAGATCAATATATAAGAATTTTGATAAAAAAATATATGATCTGATTACTTCAAAGTTATCAAATTTATATAATGAAATAATTGATGAATTTATATATAAAGTAAAATTGGCAGATATCATCAAAGAGGCATCTACAATACCCGTAAGCGGAAAATCATTAGTAGATGATGGGCCAGGATTTGTTCATGGTAATTTTAAAACATACACATCAGAGGGTGATGCAGCAGCAGCTGCTCTTGGTTGGGAAGTTATAAATTACTTAATGGATGGTGATATGATGGAAGAGTTTAATACAGTTTATCCAAACGGCCCTGGTCGATATCAAGTATCATATTTCCCATCGGGAAAGGCAGGCTTAAAAGCACAGTCAATTAGATATGGTGATAATTTCAAAGGAACTAAGGCTTACAAAATGTGGGCAAAGCATATTACAAAAGTGGCAACTGTAGTTGGGTATAAGTTAGTTGATTTCTTAGATGCTGATGATTCAATCGAAAGTTCTAAAAATCAACCAGTAAAAGAAAAAACACCAAAACAGAATATGAATGAGGGTATTATTAACGAAGGTGGTGCATACGGTCATATGAATCACCCATTTGATATCCAAATGAATTTAACTTTTGATGATTTAAGACAAATAATAAATAAAGCATTAAATGGTAACTTAAAATTAGCTAGAGAAAAAACCGATGGTCAAGCTCTAGCAATATCATGGAGAGATGATAAAGGGTTGATCGCAGCAAGAAACAAAGGTCATTTAAAAAATAGTGGTGAAAATGCATTAGATATAAGTGGTGTGGCATCTAAATTTGAAGGTCGTGGTGAGTTATCGAAAGCATATAACTTTGCGATGAATGATTTGAATGATGCAATAAAGAGCCTATCTGCGAAACAACGAGATATGATATTTATGCAAGGTAAATCTTTTATGAATTTAGAAGTGATATACCCCACATCAGTAAACGTTATACCTTATAATAATGCACTATTGGTATTCCATAACAGCACTGAATACAATGATGATGGTGTGGCAATTGGTGCAAACCAACCAGCAGCAAGAGTATTATCGGATATGATTAAGGAAGTAAACAAAGATGTCCAATCTAATTATAAGATTCAGGGACCGCCAGTAGTAGAATTACCAAAGAGTCAAGATTTATCTAAACTTCAATCTAAATTTGATTCACAACTTAATAAACTTCAAAAGGAATTTGAACTAAAAGGATCGCAGGGAGTTGCGGATTACCATCAAGCTTGGTGGGAAGCTTGGGTTGATAAGAATTCACCTAAATCTTTAGATAATCGCACAAAAATGGGATTGGTAAAGAGATGGGCTTTTAATGATAAATCATTTAGATTAGATACTAAAAATCTAAAAGATAACACTGTGTTAGATTGGGCTAAAGTTACTGATAAGACTGATAAGGATAAGTTAGCAAAAATAAATATCAAGAAATTTGAAGATATATTCTTAGGTGTTGGTGCAGAGGTACTATCCTTTATGGGTTCTGTATTGGCTGTTAATCCAGATGCAGCAGTTCGTACTATGAAAGCGAGATTAGATCAAACAATAAAGGATGTTAGAAAATCAGGAGATTCCAAAAAAATAGAAAAGCTGAAATTGGAATTGGAACGGTTGGCCGCAATTGGTGGTAAAGATAAAATAGTACCCAATGAGGGAATTGTTTTTGTGTATAAGGATAATACTTATAAGTTAACAGGTGCATTCGCTTCACTTAACCAGATTGTCGGTTTAATGTATTATTAATTATCTAATATTTATAGTAAATAAAAGGAATGTGATGAAAATTATAAAATTAAAAGAAATATTAAAATAAATAATATTAAAAATAAAGTATATGACAAACAATAAATTAAAAAATATCCAAGCCATCAAAGAGATGTTAGATGGTCAACATCGAACGCAGACAAAAAATAATGTTGGTTTTAGAGATATCGAATTTCAAAAACGTGAAGTTGGTGACATTTGGGAAGATGTGAATGGGGATCAATGGGAGCAAAAATCAGGCTTCAAAGTAAAAGTTGGTAAGTTGTCAGATAAGAGAAAAGAAATGCGAACTTTTTCAAAATGTAATAAGGAAGTATGTGATTGTACAGATCCAGGCAAAGCTGACCTAAAGATGAAATCTAGCCACGGTATGTGTTTAGAATGTGCAACTGATATGGAACATCTTCTTAAATTAAATGGTGAGTATGATGAGTATGAACGTAATCGTGTATTGGAAAACGCAAAAGTGTGGCTACGAAATGCAGAGATAGAAAAAAATGTTCTAATAAGTACTCTTAAATCGCAGTTTATTAATGAAGATGGTAGTATTGAGGAATGGGATGGTTTGAATCCTGAGCAAATTGAACGACAAATTGAAAAAGGTTTTGATGATTTTAAAAATAACTTTATAAAGCAGTTAGAGGGACCTAAAAATGAAAAGGTTATTACGTAGAATTGGTATTTTAGTAAAACACCTATTTAGTGACACTAATTCAATAAATGAGAAATCAATTGTTGGGTTTTTGGCATTTGTTATGATGATATTTACATTAATTCTTGACATGGTAACTGGATTAATGGGGCGAGAGTTTCCAATACATGAATTCGTTTATGACGGATTCTTATATATATGTATAGGTGCGTTAGGTATCGCATCGGTGGATAAGATATTCAGAAGGTCAGGCCCAACAAATGATAACTTTGATATTGATGATGAATTTGATATGGAAGATGATCATACTAACGAATGTCATTGCGATATGCCACCAAAGAAATGCCATTGCCATAACCATAATTAAGGAAATTAAAATGAAAATAAAATTAATAGAATTATTAGGTAAGGAAAATACCAGACTTAATAAAAAAGTAAAAAAAGAATTAGATGCATACCTTAAAGGCATACCAGTTAACTCTGCAAATTATCAATACGCTGTTATGGTTATGATAGTGGCCGCTGCAAATGATTCAAACTTCCACTCACAGGCGAAGAAATTCCCATCATTATTTCCTAAAGCAAAATCCCATAAATCTCAAGGTGCTGAATTTGATTCATTAATAAAGGATCGGGGAATTGAAATCGCTAAATGGGCCAAGTGGGATTTAAATACAATCATAGATGCATTTGCATTTTTCACTAATATGAACATTGGTGGTGGTTTTGGAAACAAACTAAAAACTCTAAAGGTGGCTGTTGAAGAATCGGTCAATGAAGATAATTCAGATACATATTTCAGATCATTCGCATCAGCAGTTGAATATGCTAGAACATCAACAGAAAAACGTGGGTTTGAAATCGATGAAGATGATTGGCAAACACAGATAGCATTGGGTGGTAAGTATAATAGAGGTAGACCTTCAATTGGAAAAACACATACATTTGGTATTTCATTAAGTAAGAATAAAAAACCCCAAAGAAAATCACTAAGTATATCAGTATTCGGTATGGCTAGTGGTAACTTTGAACTAACTCATTATATAAATTAAGGAAAATATGAACCTGACTAAATTAATATCAGAAATTATGAATGAAAGTAATAAATTTGATTCAGATACTACACCTATAAAAGAATCATCCATCAAAACAATCAATATGTTATTCAAAAACAAAGGGATGAAGGATGCTATCAGAAAAGAAAAGGTTGATCAAATTCGAAAAGCAATCGAAAGTGAGGGTATTAGTACCAAAAACGTGAGTGATGATGAAATTTTGACAATAGCAAAAGAACTTAATGAAGTTGCTAATAAAAGAAGATTAAAAGAATCTGTATATACGAATCAGACTGGATTAAAAACTGCAATGCTGGGTGAGCCAAAACTTAATCGTTTATTAAAGGCTTCTACTGATTCGTGGGCTAGGCGTTCTGATGTCAAAGTGTTCAAAGAAAAAAGATTCTTCATATTTACAGATGGTAAGCGTGAAATGGTAATAACGCATAGTGATGGTGATTTCAAAGTAATGAAAAAGTTGGGTAGAATAAGCAAAGTTACCAAACGACTTTATAATGAATTAGCTAATGAATCCACTGACATCCAATCTGTGCTACTCAATCCCAAAGGGGATAAGTTTGTTGTATCTGAAAGAGATAATACCGTAGCAGGAAATCTAGGTGGATTTACGATGTATATACTAAGCAAATCGGGAAATAATAAAGTAGTGGGATCATTACCATCACTTAAAGAGGCAATTTCTCATGGTAAAATTAATGGATTTACTAAAAAAATAAAGTAATTCTATTTATATAATAGTGATTAACAGATAAATATGAAATTCTATGGAGTTAGCATTGTGGGGAAATACTAAAAAGTTTTTTAAATACTTAGCAAAAAACCCTATTATTATTTTCATTATAATCATAGGTTGTTTTTCATATTGGGTCAATCAATTACAAAGTGAAAATTACGACCTAAAGTATAATAGTGATGGGTATAAAGAAACTATAATAAATTTAAAAACTGATTTAAAATCAATAGAATCTAAATCAGAAATGGTGGGTGAAGAGTGGGATGAATCAAAAAAGAAAGTGATACTTCTTACTAAAAAGTTAAATGAAGTGGATACTGATGATGAAGTTAAAGATAAAAATATTGTTTTTTGGGCTGATGATTCTACTAAGTGGAATCAACTTAAAAGCGCAATCGACTCAATTAGTTACAGGAATACAAGATTTCCAGAATGACACTGTATTAGTTATATACAAAGATCATGCAGTTGATATGGTTAATTATAAACGTAATGTCGATTTATTACTAAACCGATTTACAGCGCAGACTATGCGACATGAACGGTTAATCGATGTGTGGGTTGAAACTACAGTAAGAGCAGAAAAAGCAGAAGAGTTATTATCATTGGAATTGGAAACCTCAATTGCAAAGGATATGATTATAGATTTACAGTTAGAAAAGATCGATGGGTTTAAAGGTACAACACGAAAAGAAAAACGAAAGTCTTGGAAAAATGGAGCAATAGCAGGGTCAGTCGGTACTGTAGTTGTTATAGCAGTCCTTAGTGTGTTTGTGTTTAATAATTAAAATATTATGAATAAACCTATAAAAAGTATAAATCAATTAATAAAAGATGAGTACACTAAATGTGCAGCTGATCCAGTATATTTCTTTAAGAAATATTGTTATATCCAACATCCAACACGTGGGAAGATTTTATTCGATACCTTCGATTTCCAAGATGAAACTTTAGAAGATTTTAATAATTTCAGATTTAATGTGATATTAAAATCAAGACAGTTGGGTATATCAACACTAACAGCAGGTTACGCATTATGGTTAATGTTATTTAAAGAAGATCAAAATATATTGGTTATAGCAACAACTCAAGATGTGGCCAAAAACCTTATCACTAAGGTTAAGTATATGCATGATAACTGCCCTAGTTGGTTGAGGTTAGATACTGAGGAAGCAAACAAACTATCATTAAGATTTGTAAATGGTTCAACAATTAAAGCCGTATCAAGTACAGGAACAGCGGGTCGATCAGAGGCACTATCATTATTGATCATTGATGAGGCTGCATTTATTCAAAAAGTAGATGATATTTGGGCTTCTGCACAATCTACACTTTCCACTGGGGGTAGTGCTATCGTACTTTCCACACCAAATGGTGTTGATAACTTCTTTCATAGCACATGGTTAAAATCAGAAGAGGGTGCCGCATGGAATGGAATACGATTGCATTGGACTAGGCATCCAGAAAGAAATCAAAAATGGAGAGATGAGCAATCCGCATTGCTTGGTGATGCAATGGCAGCTCAGGAATGTGATTGTTTGTGGGGGGAATCTATGGTTACGGTACGTGATACTGAAACGGAAAATATCATAAACGTATCACTTTCAGATTTGTATAATAATTTATATTAATTATACTTATATACAAGAGTGTGAATGTAAACGGATGTTATATATGGGGTATGTAAAAGATGGGTGGGATAAAATTAAAGATGAATTATCAAATATTGATGAGTTTTATACCATTAAGCAAACTATACATTTATTAAATACGGATTATTATTATAAAAATTATTTTGGTAGGGCTAGGAATCGCACTATGATAAAACGTAATCCTAAATTATACAAGTCCATATATGAACATACTGATATTTTAGAAACGACATTTAAAAAATATAATAAATACAAAGGTTGGTATAATTTCAAATACCGTATGGTATTTTTAGTTGATAATGGTGGTGATATTAACACTTTAAAGTGTGAGTGTGGTCGTACATATAATTGGACTAAATATTGTAGATTCTGCCCAAATCCTAAAAAAACATGGTTGGGTAAAACACATACAGATGTAACTAAAAAAATACAACGAATAAGTACTTTACAATACTTATCAAAAACCAATGGTCAATTAACACCTAGATATAATATCAATTCAATACCAATCATAGAAGCAAAAGCTAAAGAATTAGGAATAACTGATTTACAGCATGCCGAAAATGGTGGAGAATTCCACATCAAAGATCTTGGTTATTGGGTGGATGGTTATAGTAAAGAAAAAAACATAGTAATAGAATATGATGAACGTCATCATTTCAGAAATGATAAGATAAAAGTGAAAGATATTCAAAGACAAAACGAAATCGAAACCCATCTTAATTGTAAATTTATAAGGATACGTTGTAATGGATAATCATATATTAAGACATAATCATAAATATGAAATACTAACACCATCGGGATATCAATCATTCGCTGGGATTCGTAAGATCTCTAAAGATGTAATATACACCATTATATTATCTAATAATAAAACAATAAAATGTTCAGATAATCACCCATTTATTATTAACACTGATATTATCCATTCCAATAAATTAAAAGTTGGTGATATATTAGATGGTGTTGATGATACCATAATTACGATTGTTGATATTAAGAAAACGATGGGAACTTTGAATTTATTTGATGTCGTTGATGTTAATGGTGGTAATTTATTTAATGTTGATGGTATAATTTCACATAATTGTGATTTCATCACATCGGGTTATGGTGTTGTCGATGGTTCTATATTGGAGTGGTATAAAGAGAATCATGTTGTAGATCCATTAGAAGAACGTGGTTTCGATGGTAATTATTGGTTGTGGAAATATCCAGATTATGATAAAAATTACATCGTTGTGGCCGATGTCGCGCGAGGTGATGGTAAGGATTTTTCAACATTCCATGTTTTCGATGTAGAAACTGTAGAGCAGGTTGCTGAATACAAAGGTAAGATAGAAACAAAACCTTTTGGTGAGATGTTAGTGGCCGTCGCTATTGAGTGGAATAATGCAATGTTGGTAATAGAAAACGCCAATGTTGGTTGGGCTGCGATACAACCCGCAATCGATAGACATTATGAAAACCTATATTATTCATATAAAGATTTTGGATATGTTGATGATGAAGTTCATCTACAAAGTGCCTATGATATGGCAGATAAATCCAAAATGGTTCCTGGATTCTCAATGACAACTAGGACACGACCTTTGGTTATATCAAAACTTGATACATATATGAGAGAAAAAGTGCCGATAATTCACTCAATTAGACTTATAAATGAATTATTTGTATTTGTTTGGATGGGTTCTAAGGCAATTGCTCGTAATGGGCATAATGATGATTTAGTAATGGCATTTTCTACAGCTTTATGGGTGAGGGATACCGCACTTAGACTTAGACAAAAGGGTATTGATTTAAATAGAAGTGCAATACAACATACTACAAAATCAAATACATTCTATAGTAACACCCAACGAGCTCAATCCGACAAGTACTGGAATATGAATATAGGTGGAAAGCATAGTGAAAATATAAAATGGTTGCTGTAATTATTAGAAATAAAGTATTTATATATAAATAAGATATTATATGGCAGATAAATCGGTATTCGGGCGACTTAAAAAGTTATTTTCAACACAAGTTGTGGTACGACGGACAGGAAAGGATCAACTCAAAGTGGTGGATTCATCCAAAATGCAATCATCTGGTAATAAAAATTCATCTGCTTACTATGATAGGTATGGTAGATTGCATGGTTCTAAAAAGAATTGGCAAACATACAATGAGAGATTCAACTACCATTCAAATAGAATAGAATTATACAGTGATTATGAAGCTATGGATAAGGATTCAATCATAGCATCTGTTTTAGATATATATTCAGATGAAAGTACACTATATGATACTAATGGTGACACATTAGCAATAACATCTCCTAATGAGAAAATTAAGAAATCATTACATAATTTATTCTATGATGTGCTAAACATTGAGTTTAATTTGTGGTCTTGGGTGAGATCGATGAATAAGTATGGTGATGCATATCTTTATTTAGATATTAATGAGGAATATGGTGTAGTTAATGTAGAACCGTTATCAGTATATGAAACGTTACGTGAAGAGGGTTATGATCCAGATAATCCATATTCAGTTAGATTTAAAGTTGAAGGTGGTGAAGAACGATATTATGAGTCATTCCAAGTGGCACATTTTAGATTACTAACTGATACAAATTTCCTACCATACGGTCGTGCATTAATAGAGCCAGCTAGAAATGTATGGAAGCAGTTAACACTTATGGAAGATGCTATGTTAATTCATCGTATTATGAGAGCTCCAGAAAAACGTGTATTCAAAATTGATGTAGGTAACATACCTCATAATGAAATTGATTCACATATGGAGAATGTTATAAACAAAATGAAGAAAACACCATATGTCGATCAAAGGACTGGGGAATATAATTTGAAATTTAACTTACAGAATATGTTAGAAGATTATTATTTAGCAGTTCGTGGTGGAACAAGTGGTACTGAAATAGATACATTAAGTGGAATGGAATTCGGTGGTATTGATGATATTGAGTACCTAAGAAATAGAATGTTAGCATCACTTAAAGTTCCAAAAGCATTTATTGGATATGAAGAGGGAGTTGATGGTAAGAGTACATTAGCTCAGCAAGATATTCGTTTCGCACGAACTATTGAAAGAATTCAAAAGATAATCGTATCTGAATTAACTAAAATCGCAGTAGTTCATTTATATGCACATGGGTATGAAGATGAAGATTTGGTTAATTTTACATTATCATTAAATACACCATCTATTGTATATGAGCAAGAGAAAGTTGATTTATTAACACAAAAAGTATCACTAATCAGAGACTTGAAAGAATTACGATTAGTATCACATGAGTATATGTACGAAAATATACTGAATATGTCACAAGATGAGTGGCAGCGGGAAGAATTAAAAGTTATCAATGACTTGAAGCTTGAATTCAGACAAGAGCAAATTGCAAGTGAGGGTAATGACCCAACTAAAACAGGTGAATCGTTTGGAACACCACATGATTTAGCAACCATAAATCAACCATCAGAACCCGCTGATGAAGGTGGTTCAGAAGAAGGTGGTCAGCCAGGCGCAGGAAGACCTCCCGAATCTGGTAAATTTGGAAAAGACAAAGCGGAACTTGGTAGGGATCCATTAGGTAAAACAACCGATGTTAAGCCAGAAAGTGCATATAACAATCCTAGAAAATCACCACTAAGTACTGAGGCTGTTGATAAAATTATTCATAAAATGAAACCAGCATCTGGTCGTGTAAAAACAAGGAAAGTGATAACTGAATCTTTAAGAATTGTAGATTCCATCGACAAATTTAAAGAAAAGGGGTTACTTGATGAGGATAATATAATGGAATTTGAGAAATAGTATATTTATATACAGTATATACATAAAGTTATTGTCGATTATAAGTAAAACGGATATTAATAATGAAGAAATTTAAACATAGCAAGTACAAAAATACGGGTATTCTTTTTCAATTACTTATAAGACAGGTCGTATCGGATACCTTAAATGATAAGCAATCAGCAAAGGCGCTTTCTATTATAAAGGAACATTTTGGTAAGAAAACTGAATTACTAAAGGAGTATCGATTGTATAAAACGCTAATGGATGAGTCATTTGATTCTGAATCAAAAGCTACTGAATTTTTATCAATTATTATTGATAAGAGGTCTAAGTTAAATGATAATTTATTATCCAGAGAGAAGTATAATTTGATAAAAGAAATTAAAAAGATTTATCCTATTAATGAATTTTTTAATTATAGAGTATCTAACTATAAAGAAAACGCATCGGTGTATAAATTATTTGAATATAGTAAATCGGAAAACCCAAAGGAATTTATTGAAAATAAAGGTACGTTATTAGAGCATATATTACAATCTAATAAAGTAGAAGCTCAATCATTAAATCAGTTGAATGATGATTACAATTCTCAACCAAAAGATATTAGACTATTAGCTTGGAAACTTCTTGTTGATGGTTTTAATACTAAATATACTATCTTATCAAAACCACAGAAAACTATATTACGAGAATATATTAACGCTGTGGATAATACTGAGTACTTAAAGGAGTATGTTAAAGCTGAATGTACGAAGATTCAGAAAGCTTTTAGTAAATTGGATATAACAGATACTATGGTGAAAATCAAAGTAACAGAGGTATTGAATTTGGTTGAAAACATTAAGACTTCGAAGAAAATCACCGAATCAGAAATACTTTCAATTCTAAGATATCACGACTTATACAAAGAAGTAAAACGGAATTTCAAATGAGAAAAACATTATTAGAACAATTAGAAGATAAGTTTGAAGAAGTTGAATCCATTGCAGAGGATGAAATTGAAGAAGCTAATGTAACTGGTAATATGGATGGTGGTGCAGGCCCCGCTAAAACGCCACACACGTTCGGTGATGGTAAGAGCGAACCGAGTGGTAATCACATTGAGGTATTAGGTTATAAGAAAACAAAACCATCCAATATGCACACTAAACGACTTCAAGAGCTAGAACGTAATTTGGAAAATCAAATATTAGAAATTAGTTATAAGGATTATAAAAAAGATGATACTCGAAAAGATTATCAAAAGATAAATGATTCTATTATTAAAATTAATAGAATGGTTTTCGAAATGGAGAAGTTGGTTAATTTGAATATCAAACTTAAACAAGAATCATCAGTATCAAATGCAAAATATTGGGAATCTACTAAAAAGAACTTTGGGAAGATTTCAAAACGAATGTTAAGAATCAGCCGTAAAATCACGGAGCTTAATTTGTAATGAGTGATAAGAAATTAATAAAAGAAGAATTTACTAATAAAGAGCTTGAGGCTATTAGAAACATAATACGATCTGAAATGGCTGAGGTATTCTTTGATTTATACCGAAAACGAAGTGTATGGAAATCCTAATGAGAACTAAAATGATAAAATTAAAAGAATTAATGAATGAGGGTATGTTGAATGAAACTCAATGGTGGATGATGGTAGACCATCACTTGAAAGTTTTAAAAGCAGGATTGGTAGCAGCTGACGGCAAAAAAATAGAAGCTCTTAAAGAAAACCAAGCTATGAAAATAGTTGATAATATTGAAACCTTAATGGGTAGTTTGGAAAAACATAATATTGCTAAATTTAAATTTTAATAGGAATTGGAACGATGAGTGAATTATTAATAGACACAATACCATTTAAATTATCTAAGCAGGATTTGAATGAAGCTAAATCCAATAACAATGGTAGGTTCATCGTACAGGGTGTTATCCAACGAGCCGAAGCTGAAAACCAAAATGGTAGAATATATCCTAAAACACTTCTTGCTAGAGAGGCTAAGAACTATGCCGCTAAAGAGATAAAAGAAGCTAGGGCATATGGTGAGTTAGACCATCCAGAAACATCGGTTGTCGAGCTTAAAAACACATCACACATCATTAGAGAAGTTTGGTGGGAAGGTAATGACCTTATGGGTAAAGTTGAGATATTAAAAACACCATCTGGTAATATTCTAATGGAATTATTAAAAGCACAATGTACCGTTGGTATATCATCAAGAGGTATGGGTTCGGTGAAAGAATCAGCAAATGGTAAAACTGTAACGGTAGAGGATGATTTCAATTTAATATGTTGGGATTTCGTATCAAACCCATCAACACATGGGGCATTCTTAAAACCAACCAATGAATCGGTAAATGAATCGGTTAAATCAACTAAAAAAATAAATAACTATTCAAACATAGATAATATTGTAAGAGATATTATATGTGAAGTAAATGGAGTGTGTGGAATATGAAATTAATAGATATGCTAAATAGTAAAAAGAGTCAGAAGCTAACTCTATTAGAAGAACAAGCTTTACATAATTTCGAAATGGGGCATGTATATTCAAACCCATATCATACTGCATTTGTAAAAGAAGCTGATACGCCACTTAAATTTAAAGTTGGTGATTACATTATACAAAAAACATCAACAGGTGGCTCAGGGGGTTATGTGATATCTAAACACCCATCACTGGGTTATAGGTTGGCAGATCAATGGGGTGGTACTGATAAGAAGTACTTCAAAGAAAAAGGATTCAAAAAAGATGCCGCTAAATCCAAAAAAGTACAATCATTTCCAAAGGTTATGGCTTTAATTAAATCTAAAGAATTAACAACAACTAATAAATTGGGCGAATCGATTACTGAGGGTAAGTATGATTCAATACTAGATAAAATCGCTGGTATTGTAAAGAATAGTAAATCGTTTATGAGTATTGGTGCTGAATTAAAAAAGAATGGTATAAAGTATGATTTTATGACGGCAGATGCACCAATGCCTGCTGCTATGTACACACTCAAAAACCCAAAAATAGTAATTCTTAATAAGAAATACGTATCAGGTGCAGAACGAGAAGTTGGTGATATCGCAATCGGTCTAATGGAGTCTATTAATGAAGATGCAAGTCACGAAGCACAGGGAATATCGCATTATACAGGAATGAGAGCTACTGCTGTACAGAAATTCATTGATGATAATAAATTAAATGCTAGAAAGTTACTTTCATATGTAACTCGTAATACTGATGGTGCTCGTACAAAAGTGATAACTGCGATATCAGGAAAACCAAATAATCCAATGGCTAAAAAAGTAATGAAAGTTTTTAAAGAATCTATTAATGAAGATGCAAAGAAAGTTTGGAAGGATGGTAATAATCTTTACGTAGATAGTGACTTCGTTAATATGAGTAAGGGTAATTTACCTAATTCAGAATTAAAACATTTGGGAATGGGTGATTTCTTTTTAGATACACCAGACGGTAAGATTAATTTTAATAGAAGTGGTGATAAACTTCCAGGTATGAGTGGTAGAAGTCATAAGATGTCAGACTCTAATGGTGGTAAGCTGATAGCACAATTAATTAAAAAAATGGGTGCAAAAATAGTTAACGAATCGAAAGTATATAATTGTGGTACACCTTCACTGATGGATTTACTTAGAGAGCAAACTGAATATGAAAAGTTCTTCCAATCAGCACTTAAAAAGTTTGATGTGAAATCTCCTGATGAAATCGAAGGTGATAAAAAGAAAGAGTTCTTTGATTATGTAGATAAGAACTGGGATGCTGGTGAGAATGAAACTGATGTTGATGAGGCTAAGACCGCTAAAACTAAGAAAGATTCAAAATCATCTAAGAAATCTAAAAGTGATTATTCATTAGATGGGATGTTTGGTGATGTAAAGAAGCAACTAAAAGGAATCACAGCAATAAAGAAAGAATCGGTAAATGAAGGAGTGAAACGATTCTATCAACAAGATGGTATTGGTAAAGCAAAATATACTATATCGTATCACGACGGAAAATCAAAACATAATGATGGTGGTGACTTCTATGGTATCAGAATATTTAAGAATAAAAAAGAATTAGAAACGTTTAGAAGTGAACTTTTGAAAAAAGGATATAGAGCGGATAGTGGATTTAAAAAAGAATCGACGAATCAGAATATCAGATTTGAAAGTATGGATTTGTATGGGACTGGTCGATTGGTTGAATTCAATCTGAATCTTAGTGATTTGGATTTTGGACTTTCATTAATATCAGGAATCGTCGGAGTACCATTGGCTGCACTTTTAGCAATGCATGCAGAGGATGGTATGAAATCAATATCTGCGTTACTAAAGAAAAAGAGTAAAAATAAAGCATCAGTATCAGAATCATCGTATAATATACCATCATTAGTATCTCTACTTTCAGAAAAGAAATATGATATCGGTATGGGTCATAAAGGAAATGGTGTTACTGTATGGAATAAATCAGAAGAGGTAAGTGGTGATTATAAGACAATAGCACACATTACTGATAGTGGTAAAATTACATACCATGATAAGGCATTACCATCTGATGTTAAGAAGACGATAGAAGCTGCAGCAACTAAAATGAAAAACTAAAACATTATGACTAAATCAGACATATTACAAGATATATCAGTTTCCATTTCTAAAACTTTAAAGCGGAATTTGAGTGATATAAAAAAGCTCGATACATCCGACCGAAAGGAGATTGAAAAAGTTATACAGAGCATTAAAGATAATTTAGATATTATATCAAACATTGGTTAATGTCTAAATATTATATTAAATAATAAAAAAATGATATTTATATACACCTGCCAGAATTGGTGGGTGTTGTAGTATTAAATAAAAACAAAAAATGAGTTATAATAAAACAAATAGTATTTCAGATAAAATAACAGGAACTAAAGTAGTGGTTCATAAGAAGAACATCGGCCACGCTTTAAGCTTATTCAAAAAAAAAGTTATTGAAAGTGGAAAGTTGGAACGATATCGAGATATTCAAGAATATACTAAACCATCGGAAAAACGTAGAGTACTTAAAGCAAATGCCATTCGTAGAAATAAAAAAGAGCAAAATTCATAACGTTTTTTATTTTTTATGATATTTATAGGAAATGTGTTATATCTAACACTATTATACTGCTTCTCAATAAGCAGTCATATTTTTTCAAAAACAAAATTATTAAGATTTAAATAATCTTATTTCCAAAATAAAATTAAGGAGACTCAAAATGAGTAAGAACAAAGATTTATTAAAAGAAGCTATAGCTGATGCGAAGCAGGTTAAAGAAACTGCTATTCAAAATGCTAAATTGGCTTTAGAAGAAGCATTTACACCATCAATTCAATCAATGATTTCAGAAAAGCTTGCAAAGGAAGCTGATGAAGAAATGGATGATGAAGATGATATGGATGAAAATGTTAACGATGACGAAGATGATGAAGATGATGTTAACGAAGATGTTAATGAAAGTGATGTTGAAGATGATGAAGATGATGTTAACGAAGATGTTAATGAAAGTGATGATGAAGATGAAGATGATGACGAAGATGAGCTTGACTTAGAATCTGTAATCGCTGAATTGGAAGCTAACGAAGCAAAATCAGTTAAGGAAGCAAAATCAGTTAAGGAAGATGAAGATGAAGATGAAGATGAAGATGAAGATGAAGATGCAGATGAAGATGAAGAAGAACTTGATCTTGATGAAGTAATCAAATCTATTCGTGAAATGGATGATGAAGAAGATGAGGAAGATGAGGAATCTATGGATGAGGTAAAATCTGAATTAGCAGAAGCATATGACACAATTTCTGAATTGAAATCTACGTTGACTGAAATTAACATTCTAAATGCAAAACTTCTATATACGAATAAATTATTTAGAACGTTTGATTTGACTGAAACCCAAAAAGTAAAAGTATTAGAGAACTTCGATAGAACATCTAATGTTAGAGAAGTAAAACTTGTATTTTCAACTTTAGCTGAAAGCCTAACCACATCATCTACTAAACGTCGATTTGTGAAAGAGGGTAAAGCATCAAATGTTGTAAAGAGCACAAAACCATTAGTTGAGAATACAATTATCTCAGAGAATGTACAAAACAAATTAAGATTTCAGAAATTAGCTGGAATGAACAAAAAAAACAAAAAATAAACGGAGAAACAATAAATGGATATTTCAAAAATGTTAACAGAAGGTCGATCTCACCAAATGAGACTTACCGATGAGACAGCAGCTTTGGTTAAAAAATGGAAAGACACTGGACTTCTAGAAGAAATCGAAGATGATATAACAAGATCGGGTATGGCTACCCTGCTTGAAAATCAAGCGAAACAAATAGTAAAAGAAGCGTCCCAGACAGGTACTTCTACAAATTCAGAAGAATGGGCTGGTGTAGCACTTCCTTTAGTTCGTAGAATCTTTGATGAGATTGTAGCTAAGAACTTTGTATCAGTACAACCAATGAACCTACCATCAGGTCTAGTTTTTTATCTAGATTTTAAATATGGTACGAACCAACCTGGATTCGCAACAGGATCAGGAAAGGATTCACAAGAAGATTCAGTATTCGGTATTACCGATACTACTGGCGATCCATCTGGTGGTCTTTATGGGGCAGGTCGATTTGGTTACACAATCAATGATACTGACACAGTAATACAAGCATTAGGTGCTACACCTGCTACAAACGTATACGCTACTGGTTCAGTAGGTGAAGTTGATTATAACTACGATTCACAATTCTCAGCATCAAACACAGTAGGTTTGGGTGATGGTACAATTGCAACCGTAACAGTACCAACTGCATCATTACCATCATTTGATTCAAAAGGTATTAGAGCATTTAGATTAACAGGTGTTACGGATCAATTCCCAGCATACACTAGATTGCAAGGCCCTAACGTTGTCTTTGTGGCAAAATCAGCAGCATTCGCATCTATTAAAGTTGTGTTCCACAAACAACCAACTGATACTTCTAGAGGCGATTTTGAAGCATCACCAACGTATGATACTACACTTGACATTCCAGAATTGAATGTTGAAATGAAATCAGAACCAATTGTAGCTAAGACACGTAAGTTGAAAGCACAATGGACGCCTGAATTTGCACAAGATTTAAATGCTTATCATTCAATTGATGCAGAAGCTGAATTAACATCTATGTTATCAGAATACATTTCGCAAGAAATTGACTTTGAGATTTTAGATATGTTGATTCAAGATGCTAAAACTACTGGTTACTGGTCAACGCAAGTTGGACGTGAGTGGACTGGAAACGGTTTTGGTGATTTCTCAACAACACAAGCACAATCATCAGCATATACGCAACAAGCATGGTTCCAAACTTTGGGTACTGTAGTAGCGGGTGTTTCTAACAAGATTCACCAAAAAACATTAAGAGGTGGGGCTAACTTTATGGTCGTTTCTCCAGATGTTTCCACTATTATAGAATCTATCCCAGGTTACGCATCATCTGCGAACAATGGTGATTCTGAATACGCATTTGGTGTAACTCAAATTGGTTCACTTAATGGTCGATTCAAGGTTTACAAGAATCCTTATATGAAGGACAACGTTATTTTAATGGGTTATAGAGGAACGCAATTCCTTGAGACTGGTGCAGTTTACTCACCATACATTCCATTAATTATGACTCCACTTGTATACGATCCACAAAACTTCACCCCAAGAAAAGGTGTCATGACTCGTTACGCGAAGAAGATGTTGAGAGGTGAATTCTACGGAAAAGTTCTTGTTGACGGATTGCACAGAATTCAGTAATAATTGAATTTAATATTAACGTAATAATTAGGGGTGAGAAATCACCCCTTTTTTTATGTCATTCATATTTATTTTATTAATCATTAAATATAAAGATTATTTTTTTCATAAACGGATGGACATCAAAGAAATCACCCACCCACTTTATTGTAAATTGAGAAAAACATCCGTCTGCTTCGGTTGGTTTTTCCGAATAGTAAGTCTTACCTTCCTCATTAAAGGTTCTCTCACTTATGACCATATCACATATCCAATTCCACTCATAATCTGAGTTACTGTCAACAAACCTTATGAAATCTGATTGATCTACATAGTGAATTGCTTCATCTTCAAATAGCACTGCCTTCATAATCTTTTTTAGTTTTAACTATTATTAATATATTATACTCAATTACAAACCATCATTAAGTTCATCAGCATCTTGCCTACATTTAGCACAGATATAGCCTACTAAATGGTCTTTCTCCATACCTAACTCTTCTACTTTCCAAAAGCAATCGTGATAACCCTCTGTTATTTGTACTTTTAATCTCTCATTCCAGACGTTGTAAATTCTTATAAATTCATCACAACCGCAATCGCATTTATAATAAGTCATATTTATTCATTCTATTGGGTTTGTAAGAAATTCCATCATTATTACCAAATGAAAGAACATTAGAATTCACATCACATACTATTTCAGCACTACGTCGATTTACCTTTTTAGATGTACCATCGGTATAATTTAACCACGCCTTCCAATCGGAACCCTCACTACATTGTAATTTTGCACCAGATTTGATGTCTTTGAATATTTCTTCTTGATACTTTGTCATAATCTTTATTGTTAGATGGATATCAACCATTACAAAAACAATAGTACGAATACTATATAGATAAAACTAATTTCTAGTGTTATGTTAATGTTAAATATCAAGTATTTACTGTTAAACATATTAGTACCATATTTATAATAAAGAAACGAACTATGGCAGAAAATACCACTAAAAGAGTTCCAAAAGGAAATATTAAATTTTCAATAAACCTTTCGGATGAGCAGAAAGAAGCTAAGGCGGAAATATTAACACACCCATTCAATTTCATAATAGGTAAGGCTGGTAGTGGTAAGACATTATTGGCATGTCAAATAGCCCTTGATATGATATTCAAAAGAACTGTGGATAAAATCGTAATAACCAGACCAACGGTATCAAGTGAAGATAATGGGTTTTTACCTGGCTCTTTAAATGAGAAAATGGAACCTTGGATGATTCCAATTAAATCAAATATGAGAAAGGTTTATAATAAGCCTGATAAATTAATGCAATTAGAAGCTAGTGAAGAGATTGAGTTAGTATCATTAAGCCATTTTAGAGGAAGAACATTCGATAATGCAGTGTGTATAGTAGATGAGTTTCAAAACCTCACTAAACAGCAGTTGCAAATGGTTCTGGGTAGACTTGGTAAAAACTCCACAATGATTCTTTGTGGTGATAAATATCAAATTGATTTGCCAAGACCTAATGATTCAGCTATAACTGAAATACATAAACTAAAATCATCAAAATGGGTTTATGATACTATCTTAACGGATAATCATAGACATCAATCTCTTGATGATATCCTAAAATTATTAACAGAGGGATATTAATATATAAACTAAAACATCTATGAAAGCAAAAATTATAATATTCGGAGCAATTATAGTATCAACTATAATGTCATTACTTAGTTACACTGTATCTGATAATGAATCCCCAATAGGGATTTATGAAACTATTAAGATATCAGAATCAGATGAATTTGAATTTTTCAATGGGGGAACTAATTGCTTTGAGAAATCAGAGGAATTGGGATTATATTTCACAACAGCAAATGATGTTATCGTTGATTATTATAACATTTATAAGTATGAACCAACTCAAGATACAGAATGGCAGTGGGATCAATCAATAGAATCATATGGTACTGTTAATAAAATTAATGAATATTTCTTTTATGATGATAACTACTCAGAAATACTTACTATGTATAGAGTAACTGCTATCTTCCCTGATGGATCTGAAATTATACTAAGACAGAATAGTGTTGATTGTACGGTGCCCCAATACGTATCAGATTGTATTTGGGATATTAAAAATGGAACTATTACTTCACCCAATTTTAATAAAAATGACATATATGTTTATGATTACACTGGAAATAAAGTAGTAAATGATAATATGCAGCCTGGATATTATGTATTGAGTTTGGGTATTGATGGTAAGTGTAGAACCAAAATTAACATTGGAAATTAATAATTTACATATTTATATAAAAAGAGGATAAGTAATGGCAGTCGACATACCAATTTGGCCGGGAAGTTCATCATTTGTAGCAGGAACTACACCATTTGGTTTCTATGATACTGATCTTGATTTTACAATAGATATTGATAGAGTTTCATCGTGGTGTGCGACGAGACTTGGGTATCCAATTGTAGATATTGAATTACAAGATATAAATTTTTATGCTTGTTTTGAAGAATCTATAACAGAGTATTCATCTCAGATAAATCAATATCAACTCAGAGATAATTTACTTAGCTTGCAGGGGTCACCCACATCATCAAATTACTCACAAGCGTATGTAAATAGTAATTTTGGTGGATTGGTATCAATTGCAAGGGATTATGGTTCTGAGGCTGGTAGTGGTGGTCGTGTTAATTATTATACAGGATCTTTCCAAATCGAAAGAGGTAAGCAATTATATGATTTAACAGATACATCATCCGTTAAATTGGAAGTAGGTGTCGCTGGGTTAAACGTTATAGAGATAAAGGAATTACTACATTATGCACCACCAGCAGTGGCTAGGTTTTTTGATCCAATGGCGGGTTCAGGAATGGGTTCTCAGCAAATGTTACAGGGATTTGGATGGGGTAATTATTCACCAGGCGCATCTTTCTTAATGCAACCGATGTATGCTGATTTGTTGAGAATGCAAGCAATTGAGTTTAATGATCAAATACGAAAATCACAATATAGTTTTGATATAAAAAACGATAGAGTGCGAATATTTCCAATACCAAATTATGATGGAGATGATCTAAAAATCCATTTCCATTATATACTAAAAAGTGAGAGAAGTAATCCTGTAATTTCGAAATCAGTAGTTAGTGATTCATCAAACGCAAGATATGATAACATACCATATTCTCAAATAAACGATGTAGGTAGACGTTGGATACAGAAATATACATTAGCAATCGTAAAAGAAATGTTGGGTGCGGTTAGAAGTAAATTTAGTTCAATACCAATACCTAATTCTGAAATCACTATGGATGGTGATGCGTTACGAAGTGAGGGTGCGGCAGAACGTGAGCAATTAATTGAAACGTTAAGAGTTGATTTAGATGCCACTTCTAGGAAAGCACTTTTGGAAAACAAAAAAGATGAGGCTGAATTTTTAAATGATACATTGAGTCGAATTCCAAACTTTATATATATAGCATAAGGGTATTATAATGGCATTATTTTCAGGTCAAAGAGATATGTCTTTGTTTAGGAGATTAAACAAAGAATTAATAAATGATATTATAGATACTGAAATCTATTATTATAAAACAATATTGTCAGAAACCAAAGCTAACTTATACGGTGAGGCTAATTCTAAGGTATTTTACAACCCTGTTAAGATCGCTTGTTTAATTGATAGAGAAAATCGTGAAAATTTATTCGAAGATTTTGGTAACGATTATACTCGAAATATATCATTTTACTTTTTAAGGGATACCTTAGTAGATTTGGATATGTACCCAGAAATAGGTGATGTTATTGAGTGGAATGGTGAACAGCATATAGTTGATGGTACATTGAACAATCAGTATTTTGCAGGTAAAAACCCGACAAGTTGGGATGGTGGTGAATCACATGGGTATGATGTATCAATATTATGTATAGCCCATGTTGCTAGAAAATCACAACTTAATCTAAAAGATGATATTAGAGTTGGTGTAGATAAGACCAATAATGATAATGAAATATATAAATAAAAACTATGGCTAATGCATATCGATATAATAAAGATGGTAAACCCAATCTCAAAAAAACAGTAAGTTCTTTTTCGGATGATATTGAATTGAATAAAGCTAATCAAATTAGACGTAATGATGATGTAAACGTACCATCAGTAGGTCTTTATGATATTGATATGGCGTTTAAATACTTCTTAGAGAATGGTATAAAACCCACAGTGGATGATGGTGGTATTACTATACCAGTTCCAGTGATGTACGCAACTCCAGAGAATTGGTCAGCAGCACAACGAGATGGGTATCTTAAAGATTCTAATGGTAAGTTAATAACACCTTTAATATCATTTAAGAAAACATCAATAACGTCCAATCAGCAGATTTCTAAACTGAAAGTATTAACAGATGGTTCTACATCTAGAACATTTATAAGGAAGTATACCCAAGAAAATAAATACGATTCATTTTCTCAAAATCTTGGCATAAAGCCTGTTCCTGAATATTATATAGTTGATACTCCAGATTATATAAACATAGAGTATGATGTTATAATTTGGTGTGATTACATAAGTCAGTTAAATAAATTAGTTGAGCAGATTATTTATTATCAAGGTGGTGCATTTGGTGAAAGGTATAAATTTGAAATAAGTGGTGATTCATATAACTTCGATATATCAAATAACACTAGTGAAGAACGGATTGTAAGAAGTAATTTTACTTTGACAAGTAAAGCGTATATCCTACCTAAGAATTTAGGCAACACTGTAAATGCTTCAAAGGCTTTTGGGGCATCAAAAGTTGTGTGGAATCTTGATGATTGATAAATAAATTTTAATACTTATATATAAACAGTTTTAAAAACAAATAAATATGGCAACAGTAAGTGAATCTACAAATTCAAAACCAGAGCATAAAGCTCAACGATTGGATAAATCAGAAATAGATAGTATACATGAATTTGCAAATACTTATTCCGATATTAATAATAAAATGGGTGAGTTTGCAATGAATATGATAATCCTTAATGAAGAAATAGAGAATACCAAAACGAATCAAGATCAGTTAGCAGCAAAATATAAACAGGCGAGATCTAGTGAATTGAAGTTCGCAAATGAATTAAAACAAAAATATGGAGATGGTGAAATTAACATCCAAGATGGTACATTTAAACCAAACTAACTACTTTATTTAATTAAAATCAGTATTATATCCTTTTTTGGGTAATTATTTACTATTTATAGGTAGCAAATCATATAAAATATTTAGGAGCATAATATGGCAGAGAGAATAGTTAGTCCTGGCACTTTTACCAATGAGCGAGATTTAACATTTTTACCACAAGGAATTGGAAACATCGGAGCTGCATTAATTGGTTCAACAATTAAAGGCCCAGCATTCGTACCCACAAAATTATCATCATTCAATGAGTTCATCGAAACATTCGGTGGATTATCACCTAATTCATACTTACCCTACGCTGTAAAGAATTACTTTGAGGATGGCGGAACCGCCACAGTAGTTAGAGTATTAGGTAGTGATGGGTATTCATTAGGAAAACCACTTGGATTGAAAATATCATCTTCTATAGGTGAAAAAGTAGTTGGGTTATTACACCCAACTGTAGAATTATTAGGATTGACTGATATATTTGATGACTCTGAAATAGATGGAGTTCCATCTGCTAGTTTATTCACATTAAAACTTTCAGGTTCCAATACCGACAAAACATATACTGGTTTATCATTAGATCCAACTTCGGATTCATATTATACTAAATTATTTGGTTCTTCTGCAAAAGGAAGTGAAGATGCATATGCTTACATAAATTGTAGAGCATTTCAATCAGCATCGATTGCAGCTGATGCTGATGCAGAAATATCACTGGTAACTGATCAAGATATCGATTTATCACAAGAATATAAAACAGCAAATACACCGTGGATCACATCACAGACAGTTGGTGATACTGTATTTGATTTATTCAAAGTACATACAGTATCACATGGTAATCCAACTAACTATGAATTTAAAATAGCAATTGAGGATATCAAGCCAGCTGGTAGAGTTCCTGGTTCAATTTATGGATCATTTACACTAACAGTTCGACGTGTAGAGCAGGATAAAATACCAACATCACCATTCGTATCGGTAACTGATTCCGATGTTAGACCTAATATTGCAGAACAATTTCAAAATGTAAACTTAGATCCTGACTCACCTAGCTATATAGCAAGAGTTATCGGTGATACATTCACTACTGTAGATTCAGCAGGTAAGGTTATCCCTAATGGTGATTATAGTAATAATTCAAAATACATAAGAATTGAGGTTGCAAGTAGAGTATCAGAAAAATCTATTGATGTTTCATTACTTCCATTTGGATTTAAAGCACTACAGAATCCATTAGGTACATCAATGATTATACCAGATGCAGTCTTTGTACCATCACAAACAATTAATGATGGTTATAATTCAAAAATATTTTGGGGATTTAACTTCGATTTCGCATTAACTGATAATGCATCCTATCTTAATCCAATACCAGAGACAACAACTACTGGAAGTAATGTAAACTTCCAACTTGGTAACTTTAACCAAACTGCCGATGCAGCATATCCAACAGTAGCAGATGCTTATTCTGGTTCTATTACGTTAAATGATAATGAGACATCAATTGATACTCGTAAATTTATGGTTCCATTCCAAGGTGGATTTGATGGATTTAAACCCAATCGGGTTGTAAGTTTAGCTGAGAACATCACAGCAGGTAACTCACAAGGTTGGGATATGAGTTCAACATCAGCAGCAGGAACTATAGCATTTAGAAAAGCGATTAATGCAGTATCGAATGCAGAAGAATTTGATATAAATATGTTGGCTATTCCTGGAGCAATTCATAGATTACACTCATCAGTAACGACATACGCTAAAGATATGTGTGAAGCTAGAGAAGATGCATTCTATGTTATGGATGTGGGTATTAAGGGTGATAGTATCTCAGTAGTATCAAATGCAGTACAAACATTTGATTCAAACTATACATCAGTTTATTATCCGTGGGTTAAAATATTAGATACTGATAGAAATAAACCAACATGGGTTCCACCATCTGTAGTATTACCTGGAGTTATGGCATTTAATGATTCGGTTTCAGCAGAATGGTTTGCACCCGCAGGTTTAAATCGTGGTGGTTTACCAAACGTAATCGATGTTGAATCTCGATTGACTCGATCTGAAAGAGATCAATTGTATGATGGTAGAATCAATCCAATTGCATCATTTCCAGGCCAAGGTGTAACTGTATTTGGGCAAAAAACACTACAAGGAAAGCCATCGGCTTTAGATAGAGTTAATGTTAGAAGATTGTTGATTGCAGTTAAGAAATTCATCGCATCATCTACAAGATATCTTGTTTTTGAACAAAACACGTCAGCGACTCGTAACCGATTCTTATCTATTGTAAACCCTTATTTAGATTCTATTCAACAAAGACAGGGGTTAACTTCATTTAGTGTTGTAATGGATGAGACAAACAATACACCCGATGTTATTGATAGAAACATACTTGTGGGTGAAATTTACCTACAACCGACTAGAACAGCAGAGTTTATTGTTCTTGATTTCAACATTCAACCAACTGGGGCATCTTTCCCAGGAGTATAAATAATTAAAACTCCTCGAATTTATTCGGGGAGTTTAACCTACTTTTTTCAAAATGGTATATTTATAGAAAAGAGATAAAGTTAGAATAAACGGAGAAAACTTAAAATGGCAAACTTACTAGACCCAAATGAAATAATGTTCACCAGTTTCGAACCTAAAATGTCGAATCGGTTCATTATGTATATAGAGGGAATTCCATCATATTTGATTAAAGCAGCAAATAGACCAGAAATTACAAACAATGCCGTTACTATAGATCACATTAACGTTAAGAGAAAAGTTAAGGGTAGAAGTGAATGGAGTGATGTATCTATTACATTATACGATCCAATAGTTCCATCTGGAACGCAAGCTGTTATGGAGTGGGTTAGATTGCACCACGAATCCGTTACAGGTCGTAATGGTTATTCTGATTTCTATAAAAAAGATATTACATTTAACGCACTTGGCCCAGTTGGTGATAAAGTTGAAGAATGGACATTAAAAGGTGCATTTATCAATTCAGCAAAATTCTCTGATATGGATTGGACTGGTGAGGATTTATCGGAAGTTGAATTAACACTTTCATATGATTACGCAATACTACAATACTAATTAAAGAATACATATTAAGAAATAACTACCCCGTCAGAAATGGCGGGGTTTTGTGTTTAAATTATTATTTTCATATTTATAAGTATAAAGGAGAATTAAAGTTATGAAAGATGAATTACAAGATGAATACGTTAATACTATGACCGATGCTGAAATGGTTGATATGGCTAAAAGTAAAAATCAAATCGGTCAAGTTTTAGATTATAAGTTTCCTACTGAGATAGTAGAACTACCATCAAATGGATTAATATATTCATTAGACAACCCATTATCATCGGGTAAAGTTGAAATGAAGTATATGACTGCTAAAGAAGAAGATATACTTACTACACAATCTTATATAAGAGATGGTAGTGTATTGGATAGATTATTCCAATCACTTATAGTTTCTAATGGTGAGGGTAAGTTGGTTAAATATGTTGATTTGGTAGTAGGTGATAAGAACGCAATTATGATCGCATCTAGAATATTAGGATATGGGAAGGATTATGAAGTAGAAATTGATGATCCATTTTCAACAGATACAAAGCAAAAAGAAATTATTGATTTAACATCTTTTGATAATAAAGTATATGATGGAAATCACCAAACTGAATTAAATAAAAATGAATTTGAGTTCAAACTACCAAAATCCAATCGTTTGATAACGTTTATGGCATTAACTGAGAGCAAAGAGCGAAAAATTAAACATGAATTGGAAGTTATTTTGAAAGCAAATAGAAAGTTAAACGATAAAACTTCTAGAGAACTCACAACAAGATTAAAAACAATTATACTATCAGTGGATGGTGAGATTGATCAGAAATTTATAAATGAATTTGTGAATAACGAACTTTTCGCAGTAGATTCTAAGGCCCTTAGATCCTACATTAACGAAGTAACACCTGACATTGATTTGGCTTGGGAGTTTATTTCTGATGAAACGGGCCAAGGGAGGTCAATGACTCTTCCTATGGGGGTCGGGTTTTTTTGGCCTGAATAAATCACATCGCCAATTAATTCATTCGCAATTATTTGATTTGATATATCACGGTAATGGTGGATTTACATTTCAAGATGTTTATAATTTACCTATTTGGGCTCGACAATTCTACATAAAAAAGATAGTTGAGTTTAAAGAAGCTCAGAACAAAAAAGAACAATCTGAACTTAAACGTGCAAGAAAATAAAACATAAAATAGAGATACCTAACATATTGTTAGGTATCTCTATATTTATATAAAATGGATGGTGTAATGAGGACTATTATAAAAAAAGATTTGATTGGTAAGTTAAGAGAAAGTAATATCTCAGAAAACTTTATTGATAAACTAATTCAGAAACTCATAAATTCTAAAAAGAAATTTGAAATAGAAAAGTTACAAAAGAAGTTAGCTGATCTAACTACTGATTCAGAGTATCAAGGTATACTAAAAAAGTATAATATTAAAGCAATGGATTGGTCAAAAAACTATGATAGGTAATAAATGGCAATTGATTTAAATAAAGATTCTCAAAATCGTCTTAATGATATAAGGCAAGAGGAAGCACTACAGCAATCTCTTTCAAGTATACTATTAACTAAGATTGATGGGATGAAACGATTATCAACCATACAGGTTCAAACCCTAAATTTAATGAAAGGTGAATCTGATTTAGCTTCTAAATTGAATATCATTCATCAACAAAAAGATGCGTTAATTTCAAAAAGCAATGGTAGCTTAACTGACAGGCAATTACTGATACTAAAGGAATTGGAGACTGCTGAAACGTTTCTTACTCAAGAACAAAAACGTAAGGATGTTATAATAAAGCAAGAAGAAGCTCAAAATAACTATTTAGAAAGTAGACGGGGTATATTCTTAAATATTCTTGGGGTTACTAGTGATATAGAAGAAGCGGTATTAAACGGATCTGTTAAGGCATTACTATTAAATAAATCATTCGAAAACATATCACATCAAGCTAGTCATATGATTACTAGTTTGCAAGATAGTGTAAAAGAGTTAGGGTTCTCCGTTGGAAGTGCAATAGAACTACAAGGTAACATAGAATCGGCTGGATTTAGTATGACTGGCTTATTATATGGATCAGAAGCAGTGGCGGCATCAGGAAAAGAAATTGCAGATAGGTACGGTAATGCATCTGCCGCAACTAGTGATTTAATTAAAGGTGTTACCCAACTTACTGCTTTAACAGGCGATGCCGCATCCGCAGTAGAGTTAGCAGAAACCTTTAAATTCGCAGGTGTTGCTGCAACCGATGTTAGAAGTATTATTGAAGATATTGCATCTAAGGAAGGTATCTCAGCCAAACGAGCTATGGAAGGAATGGCAGACTCGATGAGTTTATTAGTTGGTAAATCAGAAGAACAATTAAAAACTATTATTAAATCCAATGCGGCATTAGTTAAACAGGGTACTAATTTAAAACAAATTGAAGATATCTCAAATAGTATGTTGGATATTGAAGGTAGTTTACGATCGGAAGCAAAAGCTAGAGTTTTTTTAGGTAGGGATATAAATGCTACAGCAGTTCGAACTGCATCTCTTGCACTTCAAACTGCGAGATCTGATGATGAGCGAGCAATAGCACGTGAGGGTATTACTGATGCTATTATGAAGGGTGTTGGTGGGATGGAGCAATTCGCCAATGCTACTATGAAAGAGAAGGATTTATTAGCAGCTAGTTATGGTATGAGTCGTGATGATTTAACTGTTATGATGCAGAAGAAACAAGTTCAAGATGAATTAACTGAGAAGTATGGGGATCAAGCTGACTTATTCTCAAAATTAAAAAGTGGGTTAAAGTTAGTAGCTTTAGAAGCCAAGCATTTCGGATTAGAAATGGCTAAGAGTGTAGGACAAATTGCATTATTCAATGCTATGCAAGGAAAGAGTTCATTTTCAGGAATGAACCTCAGAGATAAGATTGGTAAAAAGGGTGGTAAATTCAATCCATTCAAAAGTCGGGGTGGTGGTAATGCACCAACTCCAGATATGCCTGATACATCTAAGACTTCTAAAAGTACAGGTGGTTTAACTAAATCAATATCAAAAATAAATACAAAAGCATTATTAAAAGGTGCAGCAGCAATGGTAGTGGCATCAGCGGGAATATATATTTTCGCTAAGGCAGTTCAAGAACTTGAAAAAGTTGAGGATTGGATGGCTGTAGCCATTGGGTTAGGTGCTTTCGCCATCTCAATGGGTATCATCGGGTTGGTAGGTAAGTTTGCCAGCACTGGATTAATAGCATTATCCACAGGGCTTACGACCTTCGGATTAGCAATGATGGGCCCAGGTGGCCTTGCTTTAGCAGCACTTACATTGGCAGCGATTGGATTGGGATTCGCACTTGGACTGGCCGCACCAGGAATTGAAGCATTTGGTACTGTGATTGGCTCTGTTTTTTCTGGAATATCTTCGGTAATAACATCAGTGGCCGATGGTATATTTAAAATAATGGATGTAATTACTTTAGACAAAGCAGTTGCAATGTATGCATTGGGTGGTGGACTTTTAGCTATAGCAGGTGGGTTAACGGCAATGGGAATTGCTGGTCTTATATCAATGCCAGGAATATTAGCAATCACTACATTATCAGCAGCATCATCGAGTTTAGGAAAATTGGCCGATTCATTCGGTTTCGGTGATGAAGATGATGATTCTTCAAATACTACTGAAAAAGAAACTATAATTAAGACAGAAAACGTAGAACTATTACAAGAAATTAAAGGGTTACGAAATGATATAAAAACTCAGCCGATTGTACTTAATATTGATGGCAAGATGGTATCTAAAATATCAAAAGTACAAAGTAGACAAGGTGTAAATGAACGATCATTTAAATAACAGGAATAGCAATGGGATTGAAAGACCTTAAATCAGATTTATCAAAATTTAGAATACCAAAAAAAAGTAATTTGGTTGATAATGCTGTAGGTAATGTAAATAGTGTGTCTGATAAAACACCATTATCAAAGATGAGTGTTCCTAATATACCAAGATTTAATAATACATCAGATAAACAAGGTAAGGAAATATCTAAACTCAACAATGATGAAGTATTCAAAGGTGAGACATCGCCATCTAAATTTGATAACGGCTCTAAATTCTTAGGTGAGACTACCCCTGATGTATTGGATAATAAACCTCAGTTTTTAGGTGAAACTAATACAAATCCATTAGGTAATGATTCTAAATTCTTAGGTGAGGTAGATAAATCTCCGATTTCCAAAGATCCCAAATTTTTAGGTGAAACCGAAAAATCACCATTAGAAAACTCATCTCAATTCTTAGGTGAAACTGATGTCAATGGATTGGAAACTAATTCTCAATTCTTAGGAGAAACTGACACGAAGCAATTAGGTAATGATTCTCAATTCTTAGGTGAAACTGAAAAATCACCACTAGAAAACTCATCTCAATTCTTAGGAGAAACTAATGTCAATGGATTAGAAAACTCATCTCAATTCTTAGGAGAAACTAATGTCAATGGATTAGAAAATAATTCCCAATTCTTAGGTGAAACTGAAAAATCACCACTAGAAAATAATTCCCAATTCTTAGGTGAAACTGAAAAATCACCACTAGAAAATAATTCCCAATTCTTAGGTGAAACTGAAAAATCACCACTAGAAAATAATTCCCAATTTTTAGGAGAAACTGAAAAATCACCATTAGAAAACTCATCTCAATTCTTAGGGGAAACTGACACGAAGCAATTAGGTAATGATTCTCAATTCTTAGGAGAAACTAATGTCAATGGATTAGAAAATAATTCTCAATTCTTAGGAGAAACTGACACGAAGCAATTAGGTAATGATTCTCAATTCTTAGGTGAAACTGAACCAACTACTGTAAACTTCATAAGTGATATGCATGCAGAGGGGTTTACCCAAAATATAAAAGGAACTAAATATACAGGAATCAATAAAGTTGGTACAATATTTGACAGTACTAATTCATTATATTCTAATATAGACTCCAATTCTTTTACAGTAGGTAGTACTTATGAGACTAATTTCCGAAAGCTTGGTGGGCTAAATTCAGGTGAAACTGGTTTTGGATTAGGTAAATCCCATGCAAAGAGAAATTCACCATCATACTTAGATGAGTTATATAATAGATATAATTTAAAAGATGATGCATATAATACACAATTTACATTATTTAAACATCCATTAATACTAAGAGGGATTCAACGTCGAGGTGTTAATAAAAAAGAACCGCAATTTTGGGGTACTAAATTACAAAAGGGTTCTGTTAATTTAATTAGAGGTGGGGCATTAGCATCTACTGAAAGAGCGTTAGTTGATGTAGTAAGGATTTCAGGATGGTTGGCATCACCGCAGGGAGTATTATGGTCGACAATGCAGGTTGGATTACAACGAACTAACAGATATGGAAAGCAGTGGACACCGTTAGGATTATTAGCAGCAGTTGGTGTTCAACATTTGGGATTAAAACCAGATAGAGCTGGAATATTACCATTCGCACCTAAACTATACAAATATGGTCAATTTGCTAATAGTGTAAATATATTAGGAACGGCTGGTCTCGGCCCTTTAGGTGTGGTGGTAAAGAAAACTCTTAGATATGAAGATATTATATCAATGTACCGAAAATTGGAATCTCAACCTGATAATCGTTATATGGCTTGGAAAAATGACAGAAGAGGTGGATTTGATTCTCTGTATGGTATTGGTCAGACTACAACAAATAGATTCACAAGCACATTTGGGAATGAAAAGAATACTGGAGTTGACAGTAGTATTGGATTAGATCCTCTAAAATCCTATGAAACATTACCTCTTGATAAATTAGTAAAAAGTAACTCTAATAGATATAATGATTTCAGATTGAGCTTATCATTGGGGAATCAACACAGACAGTTGGCGCAGGATGCGGGCTATGATTTTCAGAAGATAAGAATCGGTTACGAGTCGCTACCGATTCTTAATTTAGATATCAATACAAGTAAAGGAATTTTATTAGGAAATCCAGGTAAAGTTGATAAGGATTTGGTTAGTATATCTAAAACCACATCTGCAAAGTTATCCATTGATCGGGAACTGCATGATAGTTTAAACGCATCAGATGTTTCAGCTAAAGAGCATAATGATTTAGTTAAATTTTGGATAAAAGCTGATGGTGGTGAGAGTGTTCAATTTAGAGGAACTATTAATGGTCTCAATGACACATTTTCTCCAGGATGGGATTCTTTTAAATATAACGGTCGTGCAGATCAATCATATAAATACAGTACATTCGAACGATCTGTAACTTTCAATTTTCAAGTATATGCAACATCCAGGGTTGAAATGAAACCGATTTGGAATAAAATAAATTACTTAGCAACGATGACTATGCCTAAATATGGTGGTTCTCCTGGATATGAAGGTACGTTAGTTAATTTCACATTAGGTGATTTGTATAAAAAGAAATTAGCATTTGTGGAATCTCTGAATTACACTATGCCTGATGAATTACCTTGGGATATTAACCATGATGATAATTTAGCAGTAATACCAACGGGAATTGATGTAAACATATCCTTTAGAATATTAGATAATCTAAGACCTGAAATCGGCCAAAAAGTTTATGATGCTAATTTTATAACAACTTATTTATAATCCAATGAATAGATATGATAAAATACAAATTCGAAATACAGATAGAGGTAGACGATATAGATCTACCGTAAAGTACCCTATCATAAGAAATAAACCTACTGATATATACATCATCGGTAGAATTGGTGATAGGTTAGATAACCTATCATATATGTATTATGGTGATACTCGATTCTGGTGGATTATAGCCAGAGCAAATAATATTGGTAAGGGTGACTTAAATGTGCCTAATGGAATCCAATTGAGAATACCACAAGAACATCTTAGTGTAATCGATGAATATAATAAAATAAATTCATAATATGAGCTTAAATTTTAATCCAGATTTTCCAAAAGATATAAGTTCTACTCTAAACAGTAGAGCTAGTAACGTGTCTAATCGGGAAAAGAATTGGAATTACAAAAAGTATGCTTGGGTTAATATATCCACTACAGGCAAAACAAAATCTATTATATGTACTCAAAAAATGAGTATTGGTGATGGTAATATTAGATCGGGTGGAGCTGCATCATTATACACATCTGAGGGATCTGTAAGAAAATACAAACCAACTTTAAATTCAGTTAATATATCCAATAATGCTGCTGGTGGTGATTATGTAGATGCATATTTATATGAAGTAGATGCATCATTTAAAGTATTTACATTGGTAGATTTAGAATTGGTAGAGCAATCCTTTTTCAGAATCGGTGCAGAAATGAAAGTGGAATTTGGGTGGAGAAATCGAACTAGTGATGGTGATAGTGGTGTAGTATACGCTAATATTTATAACTTTTCATACTCAATAGACAGTGATGGTGGTTATAATTGTGAAGTTAAGGCTATAAGCCCATCTGCTTTATGGCAATCTGATGAATTGGGTAGTACTGTTCCACCTATAGTTAATTATTTTGAAGATTTGGAAAACGAACTTAAAATTGCTTTTGGTGTTGAAGATTCAGATGACACCTTATCAGCTGCATCATCAGATGATGGCGCAGTATCAGATATAGGTGAAATGTCAGATGTATTACAATTAGAAAGAACTTACAAACCGAAATTCTTATATATTGTAATGGATACTGCGCCATTTTATTCCTTATTTGGTGATGATACGTTTATAAAATATACAACATTAGGTACGTTAATTAGATATATTAATGATAAGCAATTAAAATTAACCATTGGTGGTGAGAATCCTGATTTTAAATATGAGACAACCAATGCTGGAGAGCCAGGTTCGGATTTCCCACAATTAGAAGAAATAGGTTCTGCCGATCCTACTAAATTCATATTGCCAGGTATACAATCATCATATGGTAAACGATTTAAAGATGATGATCGGCAGACAAATATGGCATCTTGGCCTGAGAAACTAACAGATGATGTTGATGTTTCGAGAATAGCATCAATAGCAGTTTCCATTGGGTATTGTAATAGGGTGTGGAATGATGCAGCAGAATCTGCTGAAACTAAAGGTGGCCTAAAGCAAAATCCCAAAATAAGTGAATTTTTTACTAAAATATTTGAAGAATTGGAATATTTAACGGGTGGTTTGTTAAGTTTGGGGTTTGTTCCTACTGATAGTGATGGAAACCTACACACACAACTCAGTGATAGCACTGATACTATTATAATGAAGTTAATAAATAGAAAAAATGTTACAAATAAATCATTATTTAATAAAAGCACTGTTTATGAATTTAAAACATTAGGTGATGATTCTATTTTAAAATCAGTTTCATTGGAAAGTAATTTTGATTCAGATTACATTATGATGGCGAGTCGGAAATCACTGAGTGCTAATTCATCTAATTATAAAGCAGCACTTGGCATTTTTACATGCCCAGAACCAATCGAAACACTTACCACACCAAATACTGAATCTGAAAATGATAACACCACGGGTCAACGAAATATTAATAATTTTAATAATGGGCCAGGCTTAGTGAAAGATGTGAAGCTATCATTTGAAAAACAAATAGGTGATTACAGTGCGGGTGATATACCAGCACCCCCAGTTGAGGTAAAAACATCAGCTACTAATTTGAGAGATATACGGCATAAATACGGACAATTGGGAATGGATGATTTCAATATAACATCATATGCAAATGCTTGCAAGAATCATATATTGCAAAACGCAAGAACTGATCGACAATTAAAAGAAAATAGATATTCTGAAATCTTATTCACTCTTGATTTAGGAGTCACTATTGATGGTATTTGGGGAATTCCCTTACTATCACCGATAATTATAGATCGAATACCAACATCATTTAAAAAGAAGGGTGTTAAGTTCTCAGTGATCGCGGCAGATCATGCATTCGATGGGCAGGGAAATTGGGATACTTCACTTAAAACTGTTATGAGGATAATATAATGGCTGATAATCGAAGAAGAGTATATTATACAAAAGATCAAATCACCGATGGGTTATTAACCGATGGTGAAGAATTTATGTCGACTAGTGGTATTGAGTACAAAGGTCAATATCATAAATATAGCACTGGAGAGGTATTCACAGAAGCAACCTATATAGATGGTAAATCATCAAAGTTGATTCCATATGTAGATTTGAATAATGATGTTACATCAATAAATGGAATTTCTATAGATTTAGGAAAATCATTTGAATATGATGGTATAAAAGAAATTGAGATACCATCATCTTCGATGCCTAATTCTTCAAAAAATAAACCAATAGATAGTGATTATTACAAAGGGTATGTTATTAGATATTTCGGTACAAAAGTAAATGAAGATCGTGTTATAGAATTATCTGAAAAAGATTTTAAAAAAGTTGGTAAGTCAAATGGATTACCAAAACTACTTTGGAATTCATTCTTATTAAGATGGAAGGTATCGGGTCAAATTGATGATATACTCAATCCAAATGGAACTATTAATCAACCTGGAGTTATATCCACAAATAAACGTACAATTGATTTACTATCAGAGGATTATCCGACATTAAGGGGTATTTTAACAAATCTAACTGAATTTTATCAACCGTAAATTTGGAATTTCATAAAGTAATTCGTATATTGTACCAAATCAAAAAGTATGGATACTCCAATTACAGAAAAAGATCAGCAAGAATTATACGAAAAATACGCCCCAGTTCCATTTCAACGTAGTTATTCCCGAAATTCATTACTTTTATTATTATCATTACCATTAGTGTGGAATCCATTCCATCACTGCGAATGGCTTTATTGGAAATATGGTAAGGCTGATCGGTTACATAGAATATGTTGGACGTGTCGTAAGAAAGAAAAAAAACATCAAGGTGAGTGGGTAAAAGATCCAGTACTATGATTAACTATATAATGAGTGGTTCAATATCCACTACAAATGCATTTGTGTATCCATTGTGGATGAGTGATACTATACACTCAGCAGTAGTTGGGTTATCAATTATATACATATATGATTTGGATTCTGAAAAGGAATATATTATAAATATAAATCATATGGATTCTGATAAAACTACGTTAAATGATGTTCAGTTGGATATCGACACGGCTTTTATATACAATATGAAATCAGCATTAAACTCAGAACTTAGGTTTAATAATATGTATGATGCTGATATGTTGAAGTACTTACAGAAAAACGAAAAGTTGATCGATGAATTTACAACAGCTCATACGTTTTTCCATAGGAAATTTAGAAACCTACAATTGATAAATAATTATATACCGATTGTAAAGCATTTAGAATCAATACGTGAATCTTTAGATGATTTTTTGAAATTCTACGAAAATCGAGATGGTGAATTGTTAGAGAAATTTTCAAAGTATTACTGCAAATCACTGTACGGTGTGGAGTCTAATGGTATTATGACAACAACAGGGTTAGAATATACCCACTACAACCCATATACTTTGACATCCAGACCATCAAATACATTTAATGGTACAAACTATGCGGCACTTAAAAAAGATGATGATACCCGTAGTAGATTCATTTCCAGATTTGTAGATGGTAAACTGATTCAATTCGATTATGATGCATATCACGTTCGTATTATAGCTGAAATGATAGGGTTTGAATTACCAATCGATCAATCGGCTCATAAGATTTTGAAAGAATACTATGGTGATGTATCATATGGTGATGCAAAGGGTATCACATTTAGACAATTATACGGTGGCGTTGAAGATAAGTACGCACATATTCCATTCTATCAAAGAATTGAGAATTTCAAAGATATTCTTTGGGATGATTTTCAAAAAAATGGTTATATAGAAACTGAATTAGGTAGAAAAATGAAAAAAGAATACTATACTGATTTCAATAAGAATAAACTATTCAATTACTTATTACAATCGACTGAGACTGAAAAGAACCTACAGAAAGTTTTAGAAATAAATAAACAATTAGAGGATTATAAATCTAAGTTAGTTTTATATACCTACGATTCATACTTATTTGATGTATCACCCGATGAAGCTGGTGTATTATCTAAATTGAAAATACTTATAGATGAGGGTAATTTCCCCAGTAAGATTGAAATAGGTGAAAATTATTCCAAAATGGAAAGTTTTAATAAATGAGATTGATATGTTAGATGGATTTATAGATGAATTAGTGGGTGATTGGTGGGTTGAATGTAGATTTAAGGAAATTTATTTAGACCCGAATAATAGCAGATGCCTATCCATATTGGAAACTATGCTACGTGATAAATATGATTTCTCAGAACATGCAATAAATTATGTAACTGAGTTGATGAAAACACCATCTCGACCGACACCAACACATCTTGATCGCAAAGGCCCTACTGATTCTGGTATAGATGTAGAGGATGATGAAACATCAGTATCAGCTCACATTGATGGTTTTGATGAAGATGAAGAGGAAACTGATGATGAAGAAAATGAAGATGATGAATTAAATGAAGAAGTTTGGGTTAAGAATATTAAATCAGGTAACGTATATAAAGCAAAAGAACTTAATCCCAAAACACAAACAAAACCATCTGATCAGGAAATAAGTCAGAAAGAAAAAGAAGGTGATTCGCAAAGTAGTAAAGATGATACCACATCTGATGATAATGATTCGAATGATGATAATCAAGCCGATCAGCCAGATGAGGATACTGATGCGAGAGATAAAGCGGAAGCTGATATAAAAGTAAATTCATTAACAGCATTAGAAAAAGCTCAAAAAAATGAAAAGGAAGAATCTAATACTGATAAATCATACGAATCGGCAAAGCAAAAAGTAAAAGAACTATATGGTGATGGTGGTAAGTTACTTCAAAACTCAAAAACTTCCGATCAATCATTAAATAAGGGGTTCCAAGAAGGAAAAGATTGGGTAGCGAGAGGAAATGCTGGTTCAAACTTTAATGAGAATATGTCTAATGAGGCATCTCTAATCATTGAAAAATATTCTGATATTAGTGAATCTGAATTATCATCTATTATCTTTGAAAAAAGTAAAAATACTAAATTAGGTAAGCAACAAAAAAAAACAATAATTCAAAGTCCAAGTCAAAATGATAGGGGTGAAATACCATCTTCTATATCAGCAAATGAGAGGGATTTATATAGAGCATGTATTATAGCAGCTCGATCAGGTGTAACAAAATCAAAAAGAGCAAATGAAGGTGCTAAATTAGCACAAGAAAAAGTTGGGTTTGGTAAAGAAACTAAAATATCATCATTTGGTGGTACTACTAAGGATAAAGAAAATCTAAAAAAAAAAATAGATTCAGCTGAAAAGATATATGTTACAGATGATGGGGGGGTAATCGAAGTACCTAAAGATGCAATGCAAGAATGGGTAGATGGTTCAGGTGGTGGTGAAAACGCATCCGATACGGTAGTTATTACGGAAGATGAAAATGGTAATTTAATTTACGATGGTTGGAGTGATAAAAAAGGATTTAGTGATATTCAAGGGAATTCTACTCTAAATGATGATTATACAAAACAAACTAAAAATATCGATTCATTAGAAAAAAGTGGTAGAGTTAGTAAAGAAGATGCATCCAAAGCAAAATCTATTGTAGAGGATTCTAAAAAACAAAGTTCTGAAATTGAAAAGAACTATAATAATGCGGCTTTACAAGAAGCTAAGTTTTTAGGAACTTATACGGGTGAGGATAGGGGTAGATTAGTTAAGAATCTTAAAAAGTTAGAAGCTGGTTTTAAATCATCTGGTATAAAAAATGATGTAGCTGATGCTATGAAAAAATATAAAGTTAAATCTCACGATGAACTATTAGATAAACTATCTGATGAAGCAGGTAGGGGTAAATCATCATCAAATAGATTGAGACTTATTTCTAGATTAGCAGGAGAAGAAAGGAAGTTCCAAAAAGTTAATGGTAATGAAGTTCCTAATGAGTTAGATACTAATAAGCTAATATCTTCATCTAGAGAAAAGGCATTATCACTTCAAAGGGAAACTCATAACAAACTAAATGAGATAACAGGAAAAACATCAAGTGGTAAAGAAAAACCATTAGGTGCTATTATAGGTTTCCAAGAAACAATAGATTTCTTACACTTAGATAAAATTAAAGAAGCTGATGCGGGTGATTTTAAACAAGTGTTAAAAAGAAATACTCAGTTAGTAATGGCAGGTAAGGATGTTACACCAAAAGCACTAAAAAAATGTTTAGGTGTAGATAATCTAAAAGATGCAGAGGATAACTTTGTGGTTGTTAGTGATGAAAAATTAATAAAAAATAAAGAAAAAACACTTACTACTGGTAAAGTTGTTTATATATACGCAGTTGACCAGAAAGATAGTAGTAGAAAGTTTATTGGTGAAAAACGATATCGTTCAAGATCAGGCGCAACAGGTAAAACTACAAATACAATTCAATGGTCACCTGATATGCAAAAATGTTTTGATAAGTAAAACGGAGAGAATGGGTGAGAACGCAACTACTATGTACTTTCACAAACGAAAGTCAAATCGATGAAACGATAGAAAAAATACAAAAAGAATATCAACTATTTACAGATATGATATTTATACTTAAATTAGATGATGATGATAAGTATATAATAACTTATAATGTAATGGCTGGTGGAAACTTCCAATTTTTAAAAGATACTATTTTAGTACATAGAAAAAAGGAAACAAACACATTATATACTATAAACTCACTAAATAATTTAATTCGTGATTTAAATTATGGTGAATTAGATAACTCATTCATAGTTGATTGGGGTAATTATCAAAATTCAGTAATACTTAGTGATGGTGGTGGTTATAGGGTAATTGGTACACAATTGCACAACATTTTTAGATTGAATTAAAATTATTTGATACTTATACATACACAAGGAAACTACTATGGCTAATATACAAAAGAATAGAAAATTAATGGTTGAGCAAATGGGTTCTATTAGAAAACTCTTAACTGAATATGGAACAATGCCACCATCCAAAAATGGAGTTGATATAGATAAATACGTACTTGATTTTCAAATCAAAGTAGGTACTAGCTCGAAGGTGGGTTCGTTTACACCTAATATGGATTCGCATTCAGGAACCGTAACCTGAGAAAGTCCGAAGCATGATGCAACTATACTAGCAACCCCATTCTGGGATCATAATCCACATCTACCCATTAGGATTGAGTCATATGATGGTACGGTGATACTCGATAAGGTACTCAAATTCAAACCTACATATGACATGGATACGGATATGAAAACATATCAAAAAATGTTAAAACCATTTTTGAAAGTGGCAAAATCATTGAAGGCTCGGGGCTGGAAATAAAGTAATTATAAAAGAAAATTAAAAATTAAAAAATAAATATTAAAAAAAGCTTGGTTATCACAAAGATAATCACTATATTGTACAAAATAAATAATAAAAACTAAAAATTATGGCAATTGATTTAAACGCAATTCGAAATCGTCTAGACAGTCTACAGACAAAAACTACAAAGAATGATAACCTGTGGAAACCGAAACCAGGAACACAGCAAGTAAGAATAGTACCTTACATTCATAATGAATCCAATCCTTTTATTGAATTACTCTTCCACTATGGATTCGGTGGTAAAAATATGCTATCACCACAAACCCACGGTGAGCCTGACCCATTATTGGAATTTGCAGAGCAATTGAAGTCGACTGGTGATAAAAATGATTGGAACTTATCTAAAAAACTGACACCAAAATTGAGAACATATGTTCCTGTTGTAGTACGTGGTGAGGAAAGTGAGGGGGTTAAGTTTTGGGGATTTGGTAAAACAGTGTACCAAGAACTATTATCATTTTTCTCCGATCCAGATTATGGTGATTTAACCGATCCTATAAATGGTAGGGATATTACAGTGGAGTTCAAAACAGCAAAAGAGTTGGGTAAAACCTATCCAGAGACTTACATTAGAGTCAAGCCTAAACAAACACCAATTACTTCTGACCAAAACGTTATCCAAATGTTGAAAGATCAGGTTGAATTACCAAAGATGTTTAAGCAGTACACTTATGATGAGATGAAATCTAATCTTGAGCAGTGGCTAGAGACTGGTGATGTATCTGATGAAGAAACTGAGGAATCTCCAGTTAGCACATCTACAAATGGAAATTCATCAACCGATGTCCCATTTGAAGCCGACACTAAAACGGTTGTAAAATCAACAGCGGGTGTGAATGATGCATTTGATCAACTATTCAATAAGAAATAAATAAAATATGTCAAAAAATAATCGTGATGAATTAGCATCGCTATTAGCTGACAATCTCAATACTAAATTCAAAAAAACAGGGCAGCATGCCTACTTTTTAGACGGTTCCGAAGAGACACCCACTGATTTAACAGAGTGGGTGTCCACGGGAGATGATATGTTGGATTTAGCGATATCAAATAGACCACATGGTGGTTTTCCCGTTGGTAGAATTATTGAGATTACAGGCTTAGAAGCGAGTGGAAAATCCCTATTAGCAGCACATACGTTAGCCAACACACAAAAGAAAGGTGGATTGGCAGTGTATATTGACACAGAAACTGCTATTAGTGAGGACTTTTTATCAGCAATTGGTGTTGATACAAAAGAAATGTTATACTTGCCGTTAGAAACGGTTGAGGATATATTCGAAAGTATGGATTCTATAATTGATACTATTAGAAAATCTGATAAAGATAGATTAGTTACAATAGTTGTGGATTCAGTAGCAGCCGCATCTACTAAGGTAGAGATAGCCGCAGATTACGATCAAGCAGGTTGGGCTACTCAAAAAGCAATTATCATATCTAAAGCTTTACGTAAGATTACCAATGTAATTGGTAGAGAACGTATCTTATTAGTGTTTACAAATCAACTTAGAGTTCGGATGGGTGTAACTTTTGGTGACCCGTACACCACATCAGGTGGTAAAGCTCTTGGGTTCCATGCAAGTTGTAGACTTAGAATGAAGCAAATGGGTAAGATAAATGCCAAAATCGGTGGTAAAGATCAACCAATTGGTATCAAAACTAGAGTACAGGTTTCTAAAAATCGAATGGGGCCACCTCATAGAACTACAGAATTTGACATATACTTCGACAGAGGTATTGATAAGTATGGTTCTTGGTTGAGTACGATGAAGGCTTATGAGTTGGTAAATCAGGGTGGTGCTTGGTATACTTGGGTGAGTAAATCCACTGGCGAAGTACATAAATTTCTAAGTAGGGATTTTGAAAAACTAATAGATAGTGATTCTGAGATTAAAAAAGAAATATACGATGAAATTTGTGAAGCTTATATACTAAGTTATAAACAGCCAGATGTATCAACTATTAAGATAGAAACAACCGATGAAGAGTAATTATAAGGAAATGCTAAATAACCTATCAGAGACATCGGATGATAAAAATGTTAATGATAGAGTGATGATAGTGGATGGTTTGAATGCATTTATCAGAGTGTTCGGTGCAGTACCGACATTAAATGATGATGGACAACACATCGGGGGAATAACAGGTTTTCTGTTATCCCTCGGTGCTCGTATTAGGGATTACAACCCAACGAGGGTCGTACTGGTCTTTGATGGTAAGGGTGGTTCGGCAAAACGTAAAAAGATATTTCCGAATTATAAAGCAGGTCGATCTGGTTTAACTAAACTAAATCGTTTGGCTGGTTATGAGGATTTAGAAGATCAATCTAGATCAATGAAAGTGCAATTTTCAACATTAATTGAATATTTACAGATGTTGCCAGTTGATGTTTTATACATAGATCACGTTGAGGCTGATGATGTTATTGCATATGCAGCGAATCACATCTTCAAAAAACAAGTTAATATTGTATCATCTGATAGGGATTTCTTACAGTTAATCAATAAAAGAATTTCAATTTGGGCACCTACAAAGAAGCGAATGTATACTGAGCAATCACTATTAGATGAATATGGTATTAGTTCAACTAATTTCCTACTATATCGTGTAATAGAGGGGGATTCGGGAGATAAGATTCCAGGAGTAAGTGGAATTGGTAAAAAGACCTTACTAAAATACTTCCCCGATTTCGCCACTGATAAAGTACTCACTATTGACACTTTAGTTAATGAATTAGATGGACTTGAAAAGCCTAATAAAGCTATACTAAAGATAAGGGAATCTGTAGAGCAGATGGAGTTGAATGATAGGTTAATGCAATTGAGAGATCCAGACATCGGTGCATCTATAAAATCCAATATTCGGGGGATATTAGAATCTCCTGTGAATAGATTAAACACATTTCTATTCAAAAAGCAGTTTATGATTGATAAATTATATACTGCATTTAAAAATATTGAATATTGGATCGGTAATACTTGGACTGATTTAGATAAATATGCTAAAACTACTCATAAGTAATTTGGATTACTGAATAGTTTTTTGTATATTGCTTCTAATATACCTACACTAAATCACATGAAAATATATGGATACATTCGGAAAGAGATTTGGTTCAAGTTTCCAAATAAAAATTCTATCAGCATTATTATCAGATAGGATATTTTTACAGACTATTTATGATATTATAAAAGATGATTATTTCGATTCTGATGCAAATCAATGGATTTTAAGTAAAATATTAACCCACTTTGATAAATACAAACAAATACCAACCTTAGATGTATTTAAAACGGAATCAGATGCACTTAGTTCTGATATTCTAAGACAATCTGTATCAGATAACCTTAGAAATGTATGGGGTGGATTAGAATCCACTGAGTTAGAATACATAAAAGAGCAATCACTAGAGTTTTGTAAGAATCAGGAAGTTAAAAATGCTATCCTTGAATCGGTAGGTTTGCTTGAGAGTGGTAACTACGAAGAAATTCAATCTAAAATAACCGCAGCTATGAAGGCTGGGCAGGATACTGATATCGGGCATGAGTATAATATTAGTATTGATGAACGTTATGCCGATAGTGTTAGGAATGTAATTACAACAGGATGGCCTGCAATTGATGAATTAGTAGATGGTGGTTTCGGAAAAGGTGAATTAATTATCTTCGCAGCACCGCCAGGAATTGGTAAATCATGGGCTCTTATTAATGTGGGTATGGCTGCTGTCAGAGCTGGAAAAACGGTGGTACATTATACTTTAGAGTTAAACGAGGGATATGTTGGTCAGAGATATGATGCTGTGTTAACTAATATGGCAGTTACTAATTTGAAATATAACATAGATGATGTTAAATCTAGTATTAAAGAATTATCAGGTGAGCTTATAATAAAATATTGGCCCACAAAATCAGCATCCGTTAATTCCGTAAGGGCATCGGTTGATAAGCTCATATTACAAGGAAAGAAGCCTGATATCATTATAGTTGATTATGCAGATTTACTTAAAGGCAATTCGAAGCGAGAGAAGCATGAAGAAATTGAAGAAGTAGTTGAGGAACTTAGAGGTTTGGCAGGGGAGTATGAAGTACCATTATATACAGCATCTCAAATAAATCGTTGTCATAATGTAAATGATAACGTGGAAACTCCAACTGGTGATAAAAGGATTGGTGATGTGGAGATTGGAGACCAAATATTAACACATAAGGGATTTAAGAAAATAACAAATGTATTCCCAATTGAACGACAACCAACCTATCGTATTAAGCTTAAAGATGGTAGAGAGATAAATGTTTCAGCAGAACATATGATACCAACCCAATACAACAAAATAAAATCCATAGCAGATGGACTTTCAGTAGGTGAGAAATTATTTGTAAAAAAGAGTGGAAAAAAGTAAGGTTTTGCCATGCAGTTATATACTTATATAAAAAGGATATAATATGGCATCAGTAAAGCAAGCTTGGATAACTAGATACGGAGAAGGGGAAGGTCTTCGTATGTGGGAAATACAAAAAAAGAAATATGGTAAAACACATGATGAATTGAGAACGAAACACGGTAATGATTACGTTGAATCGTTAGCAAAGAAGAAAAATACATTTTCATTAAAAGGGTGTATTGCCAAATATGGAAAAGTTGATGGTGCTGTTAAGTGGAATGATAGATTAAAAACCAAGTTAAAAACACAATCTGTTAATTTTAAAAACAAAAAATGGAATAATGGTAGAACCTTAGAATCATATCAACTTAGATACGGGGTAGCGGATGGTTACAGTAGGTGGGATAAACGGAATAAGCATCAATCCTATATGGCATCAACTCAACGTTATTTGGATGAATTTGGTGAAGATGGGTATGATATAATAAGAAAGATAAAAGATAACACATCTTTAGAGGCGTATCAAATTCAATACGGTGATGTAGATGGTTTAGTTCATTATAATAAGCACGTTGAACTGATGAAGAACGCATCAAAGAGGTGTATTGATTATTGGTTAACGTACCATAATGGTGATATTGAGTTAGCAACGCAATCGTTATCAGAGTATCAGAATAATACATCGTTATCATCATTTACAAAACGATATGGTAAAGAAGTTGGGTTAGTTAAATATTTAAAATGGGTTGAGGCGGTAACAAAGTATGGATATAAAAGTTATAGTAAGATATCACAGACATTCTGTTGGAATTTGTATGATTCGCTAAATTTATCAATAAATGATACACAATTTTATGAATTAAATAATGAACAATCATTCTACTTTGGTAATAAGTTGATTAAGGTTGATTTTAAGTATAAACAAAAGATTATAGAATTCAATGGTGATTATTGGCATGCAAATCCTAATCTGTATAGTGAATCTGATATGATAAAGGAATATACCGCTAGTGAAATATGGCATCGTGATTCCAATAGAATTGATTTATTAGAAAAAGCTGGTTATGATGTCTTAGTTGTATGGGAATCGGAGTATAATGCGAATGGGAGTGATATCATAAACAAATGTAAAAAGTTTTTAGAAAATGAATAAACATAATTTAAATCCAGATGATTTTGATTTGGTCGAAATTGAGAGTATTGAGCTAATCGGCGATTCAGATACTATTGATATTACCGTAGAGGATACACATATGTTCTTCGCTAATGGGGTATATAGTCATAATTCAGGCGCAGATGATGATATTATTACAGGTACCAAAATAGCAGGTTCATTCTCAAAACTTATGACTGCTGATTTTGTAGTTTCACTGAGTAGAAAAATTGAAGATAAGTTAGCAGGTACGGGTCGATGGCATGTTATAAAGAACCGTTTCGGGCCCGATGGTACTACATTACCATCCAAAGCTAATATGTCCAGCGGTAAAATAGAGATATTTTCAGATAATTCAGTTGATGGTCAAAATACAAAAAAAGATATGAAAGAGGGGGAGACTTTTGTTAGACAGAATTTATTTCAAAAGTATAAAGAAATTAACAACAAAGTTAACTTTTAATACTTTGAGATGATATTTATTAACACACAATTAAAAGGAAATTTATGAATAACGATAAGATAGATATAGAATCTACACAACCACCATTAGAGTATTTTAAGGGTGATGATTTAGCCGCAAATGTATGGTTAGATAAATATGCAGCTGATGGTGAAATAAATCCAGATGCGATGCATAAGAGAATGGCCGCTGAGTTCTTTAGGGTTGATGAAATCCATGAGAAATTAGAACGACATCTGGATGTCAGAAGATCTAAGGACTTATCATTATACGGTAGATCACGAAATGAATTAACTTTTAATAGTATATATGGTCTTTTTAAAGATTTTAAATACATAGTACCGCAGGGTTCAATTATGGCTACGTTAGGCACCCCTATAATTGCTAGTCTTTCTAATTGTTGGGTAACTGAAAGTCCGTATGATTCATATGGTGGTATTTTAAAAACAGATTCAGACCTTGCTTATTACTATAAACGAAGGGGTGGTGTCGGTGTTGATATTTCAAACCTAAGACCTGAGGGAACACTAACAAAAAATACGGCAAAAGCAACTACAGGTGCAGTTTCATTTATGCATAGATTTTCATCAACAACTAGAGAAGTTGCAATGGAAGGTAGGCGTGGTGCATTAATGTTATCAATCTCTATTAACCATCCTGATGTGATGGAGTTTATCAAAATTAAGAGAGATGGAACATCCGTAACAGGGGCTAACATTTCAATTAGACTTAATGATAAGTTTATGAAATCGGTTGAGAATGATGAAGATTATATCTTACAATTCCCGTGTGATGGTCAGCTAGATTTAGCTACACCAATCGAAACATTAGAGTATGGTAAATTAACTACAATTGATTATGGTGAAGTTGAAGGTGAGGATGGTGATAATTATTCCTTTAAAGGGTATGTTAAAAGAATAAAAGCAAAAGAATATTGGAATGAGATTATAAATTCAGCAAAGAATCATGCTGAGCCAGGCCTTATGTATTGGGATACTGTTATCAATAACGATCCAGCAGCGGTATACCCACAATTTACACCAAAGAGCTCAAATCCATGCGGGGAGCAATTCTTAAATCCATATGATTCATGTAGGTTGATGGCACTAAATTTACTCAGTTTTGTAAATAAACCATACACCGATGGGGCTGAAATTGATTTTGACAAACTATATGAAGTATGTTATGAACATACACGACTTGGTGATGGTCTTGTTGATTTGGAATTAGAATATATACTACGAATTATAGAAAAAATAAAATCTGATCCTGAGCCCGATTATATTAAACGTGATGAAATGGAACTTTGGGAAAAATCATACAATAATACTAAAGCAGGTAGGCGAGTTGGATTGGGAATTACCGCATTAGCAGATATGATCGCAAGTCTAAATTTAGCATATGATTCAGATGATGGTATTGCTATTATCGATAAAGTAATGGCGGCTAAAATGAGAGCAGAACTCGATTGTTCAATTGACCTTTCAATATTAAGAGAGCCATTTGAAGGGTGGGATAATGAAATGGAATTTCCAACAATAGATGGTGTTATAGTTCCAGGAAATAAGTTTTATAATACTTTACTTAATGAATTCCCAGAGCAGGTAGCTAGAATGCAGTTATTTGGACGTAGAAATGTGTCTTGGTCTACAATAGCACCGACAGGAACGGTTAGTTTAATGACACAGACCAGTTCGGGATGTGAACCTCTATTTCAACCATATTACATGAGACGTAAGAAGATTAACCCAAGCCAAAAGGGTGTTAGGGTTGATTTTGTAGATGATATAGGTGATAGTTGGCAAGAATTTGCGGTGATACATGAACAATTTAGAAAGTGGATTAGAACCTCACATTTCTTCTATGATGATGATGATTTCAATAATACTATTAATAAAAAAGGGGTATTAGAGGATTATTTCAAAGCATCCCCTTGGTTTAAATCTACAGCTAATGATATTGATTGGAATAAACGAAATCAAATCCAATCAGTTTTACAGAAATACACTACAAACGCAATTTCATCTACTATCAATTTACCCTCAACTGTAACTGAGAGTGAAGTATCTGATATATATTTATCTGGCTGGAAATACGGATTGAAAGGACAAACTGTTTATGTGGATGGATCTAGATCTGGCGTTCTCGTATCTAATGATGAGAAGAACCCAAATGGAGTTTTTAAACAAATGGATGCAATAAAACGGCCTACATCGTTAATGTGTGATGTTCATACAACGACATCTGCTGGAAAGAAATATAATGTGTTTATTGGATTATTAGATGGTAAGCCATATGAAACATTTATAACATCATTCATCACAACTGAAAATCAACTTGAGTTGAAAAAAATCAAACGAGGTCGTTATGATTTATTAAAAGATGATGTTCTAATCTATGAAAGTATTACAATGGATATGACTGATGAGCAAGAAGCAATCACACGATTGGTCAGTACAAATCTAAGACATGGTGTTGATATTAAATTTATAGTAGAACAGTTAAATAAAACATCTTCGGAAAATATGTTTACATTTATCAAATCACTATCTCGTGTTTTGAAGAAATATATTCCTGATGGTTCTAAATCAACTGTAACTTGCAATGATTGTGGATCTGATAATGTTATATTTGAGGAAGGTTGTAATAAGTGCCTTGACTGCGGTTCAAGTAAATGCGGTTAATTTTAAATAAAAAAAGTTATGAATGTAAATATAAAGTTATTAAATTCAGATGCAGTATTACCGACTTATGCAAAATTCGGTGATGCTGGTATGGATATGTACGCAACCCATATTATAAAATGGGATAATAATCAAATAACATACGGTACTGGTGTGGCAATGGAAATCCCATCTGGATTCGTTGGTTTGATTTTTCCGAGATCATCAATACGTAAGATGGATTTACAATTGAGTAATTCAGTTGGTGTTATTGATAGTGGGTATCGTGGTGAAATTCAAGCCACTTTTAACAGAACTTCGACTGCGTTAGGCACTAATATATATGATATTGGTGATAGGGTAATGCAAATAATTATAGTACCCTATCCGCAAATTGAATTTAACTTAGTAGATGATTTATCAAAAACCGAACGTGGATCTGATGGATTTGGTTCAACAGGGGATTAAGAATGGCACTTCGTGGAGAGCAGCATCCTCAACATAAACTAACGGCAAAGCAAGTAATATCCATTAGAAAGTTGTGGAGAATTGGACATAGGAATCTCAAAGTAATTGCTAGAAACAACGGAGTTACTACTTCTAATATCCGTAGGATTGTTAGAAACGAGACATGGGTTCATTTGACATTTGGGAAATTTGATGATTATCAATAATGAAAGAAAATAAATTATATGTTGATATTAGCAGGGTGCATATTGCACCTATTGCTAAATCAATAGCTAAGAGTATTATCATAAAAAAACATTACAGCCACTCATGGACTGCTTGTAGGTATTCATTGGGAATTTATTATAAAACAGAAGATGACTCACAATTCGGTGATAGTAAGTTAATTGGGTGTCTTATATATGGATTTCCAGTGGGTTCCAGGGCAGCCACATCTATTTGTGATGGATTGACAAAGGATAACGCATTGGAGTTGACCAGATTGTATATAGATGATGGTTACGGTTCTAATATAGAATCATATGCAATGGGTCAGAGTTTTAAATGGTTAAAAGAACATGATAAGAATATCAAACTACTTTTATCATATGCAGATACGGAGCAAAATCACTTAGGTTCAATCTATCAAGCTACTAATTGGGTATATCAAGGTACTAATGATATGATAGCACTCATGCCAACTTATGGAATATCATTATCAAACGATCCTTATAATTGGATTCATAGTAGAACTGTATATTCACTTTGGGGTTCTAGTAACGTAGAACATTTGAAAAAAGAAATTGGTAAACAAGGTCATACCGTATTCTGGAGAAAAATGGAATCACCAAAACATCGGTACATCCAACTGATATCACAGAATAAAAAAGAAAAGCGTGAATTGATGAAAAAGTTGAAACATAAAATTTATCCATATCCGAAAAACGCAAGTGATTTTAATAAAGAAATAACAACACATACGACATACGAACCTGATTCGGATTTAGAAACTAAATTTTGGTAATCTCATAAATAATTCGTATATTGTATAAAATAAGCAAATTGTAAATGGCATATCAGAACGTATTTTATGATAGTGATACTAGAATAATTCATTCATGGGATGATGTTCTTGGTTACGAAACGAGTAAGTATTCACCATATGCATACGTAAGAGATGGTAATGGTGCGCATACTTCAATATATGGTGATAGGGTTAAGAAAGTAACCTATTGGAAAGATTACAATCCTAATGATCTATTTGAATCTGATGTAAATGAAATTACTAGATTTCTAATAGATAAGTATGGGGAATCTGATGAAGTATCTAAAAATCATTGTACACTTACATTTGATATTGAGGTAGAAATGAATTCAGGTTTACCCGATACCACTAAAGCTGAAAATGAAGTAACTGCAATAGCATTTCACGATTCTATAACAAATGACAAAGGTGTTTATGTAGTTCATACGGGTAAAGAAATTGATAGGAAAATAAAAGGTGCTAATGTAAAATCCTTTAACACTGAGGCTGATATGCTATCTGCATTTTTAAATAAATGGGTAGATATATCGCCAACAATAGTGACGGGTTGGAATATTGATTACTTTGATGTTACATATCTTTACAACCGATTGTGTAATGTATTCTCAACGACTGAGGCTAACAGATTGTCACCAATTGGTAAAATAAAGTATAATAAATATAGAAAACGTTACCTTATAGCAGGTGTATCTTGTTTAGATTATATGGCATTGTTTAAAAACTTCACATACACAGAACACCCGAATTATAGACTTGATACTATAGCAACTTTAGAGTTAGGTCGTGGTAAGATTGAATATGATGGTAACTTAGATCAATTATTCAGAGATGATATTGAAAAGTTTATTGAATATAACCTAGTCGATGTTGAGTTGGTTGTTGATTTAGATAAGAAGTTACAGTTTATTGATTTGGCAAGGGCAATATGCCACACAGGCCATGTTGCTTATGAGGATTTTCTTTTCTCTTCAAAGTGGTTAGAGGGGGCTATGCTCACATTTCTACGTAGAAGTGGTAGGGTTGCACCGAATAAACCCAATAGAGTTTCACTAAAGATAAACTCAGGTAAAAAAGGTGAAAATCGAATCTATTTAGAGAATTTACCGAATCTAACACCCCGATCAGGGAAACTAAAGATTTGGAAATCGAAATCATCTAAGATATCAGTAGAGTATGATGATATTGATTTCTCTACCAATTCATTTATATTGAAGCACCCATTAAAGGAAACCTTAAAAAAAGAATGGATACTTAAACTTGATTTTGAGGGGGCTTATGTAAAAGAACCAAAACCAGGACTATATAAATGGGTATATGATTTAGATTTAACATCAATATATCCCTGTATCATTATGACTATTAACATATCACCCGAAACTCAAGTGGGTAATATAACAAATTATTCCACAGAGGCTTATATGCGGCATGATATTTCTAAGTTTGAAATAACAGATATTCATGGTAATATATCAGATCCGATGGATAGGGTTGAGTATGATGCATTCATTACAAAGATGAATCTAAGTGTAGCTGCTAATGGTACATTATACGACCAAAGTAAAGTTGGTATAATTCCTGAAATTTTGAATGTTTGGTTCGACAAGAGAGTTGAATATAAAGATTTGATGAAGAAGTTCGGAAAAGCAGGTGATGATGATAAGTATAAATTTTACAATCAACGGCAATCCGTGCAGAAGATTATGCTCAATTCCCTTTATGGTGTACTTGGTTTGGAGTCATTTAGATTCTATAATGTGAAAAACGCGGAAGCGGTAACACTTACAGGGCAGACTGTAATTAAAACCACTGAGTTAATAGCTAATAATTATTATAATAGTGTAACGGGCGATGCTTATGTAATTCAATTAGAAAATGGTGAAACTGTTAGTATGGGTGGTAATCTACCTGTTACGTTAACTAATGGAATGATAAAGAAAGTTTCAGAATTAACAGAAGAAGATGATGTTTTATTATAATTAATACTACTTATATATAGAAACGGGGGTATCAACGTATGATTGAATGTAAAATATGTAATAAGAAGTATAACACCATCACAGCAACTCATTTAAAGACACATGGTATTAGTATGGCAGATTATCGAACTAAATTTCCCAATGTACCAATCCAATCAGATGGGATGATTCAGAGGGGAGTTCACTCATTAGAAAATATGATACGAAGGCATGGTGATGTTCAAGGTAATATTAGATGGGAAGATTATAAACAAAAACAGGCGTATACGAATACATTTGAATACAAACGTGATATTTGTGGTTGGGATGAGGATCAGTTCAATGCGTATAATAAAAAGAGAGGTAGTTTTGGTGAGTTGAATGGTAATCATGGGTCATCGTATTATCAGATTTGGATTGAAAAGTATGGTAGAGATGTGGCAGATGATATGAATTTTCAGTTATCTAAACGTAAAGCTAGACATGGTGAAGATAATGGTAACTATAAGAGATCAAAAAGACCTGATGAACTGAAACGAATGAGTGTATCTGCAATAGAGCGTGTAAAACGTAATGGGATGCCACATTCATATAATCCAAATTCAATTCCAATTATAGAACGGTATGGGTTGGATAATGGATATACATTTCAGCATGCTGAAAATGGTGGTGAGTATCAAATACCAGATAATACGTTTTTTGTAGATGGGTATGATAGATCAAATAATGTAGTGATTGAATATGATGAACAACGACATTTTAGAAACGGAGAATTGCATCCAAAAGATATATGGAGAATGAACTTGATTATATCGAAATTAAAGTGTGTGTTTGTAAGAATCGATTATAAGGGCAATATAACAAAATATGAAAATAAAAACAATTAAAAAAACAAACGTCGGCGTAGATTACAACATCTACGTCGACACGTAACTGATTCAGTATTTTATGAAGCAGCTCCATTGGTTAAGGCTAGAAATCCTAAAATCGATGTTAATTCTGATGAAGAAATGATACCTGCCATTCTTAGTGTTGCAAAAGAAGTGCAAGATCACATCAATAAAACATATGATGTGATGGCTAAATCCATGTTTAATACCAGTAACCATAGATTTGACATAAAGCAAGAAACAATCGCAAAGGGTGGATTTTGGGTATCTAAAAAACGATACGCTCAGTGGATTATAAATGATAACTCTGTTAATTGTGATAAGTTGGATGTAAAGGGGTTAGATGTAAAACGAAGTTCATTTCCTGTATACTTTAAGGAAGTGATGTCTGAAATATTATGGTCTATTCTAAAAGATGATGCGAAATTGAACATCGATAAAAAGATATTAGATTATAAAGATGGTATGGAAAATTACTACTATGTTGATATTGCAAAGAATTCAGCAATTACGGATATGAGTAAGCATTTATTTAAAAACCAAGCTCTTGGTGAGTTTCAAAAGGGAACACCCGCTCACGTTAAAGCAGCAATAACTTATAATCAATTATTAAAAAAGTTCAATACTGCTTTTAAATACGAACCAATTAAAGATGGTGATAAGGTTAAATGGGTGTATTTAAAGAATAATCCATTGGGATTGAATGGGGTTGCATTGAATGGGTATAATGATCCTGATGAAATAATTGAGTTCATTAAAACCTACATAGATTTCGAATTAATTTGGGAAAAAGAACTTCAAAATAAATTAGATGATTTCTATGATGCAATGAAATGGGATTTACCAAACCCAAACTTAGATAAAGCAGCAGAGTTTTTCGACTTTAATTAGGATAATCGAAAATAAATTCGTATATTGTATAAAATAAACAAATTATAAATGGATAAAAAGACAATTGAAAACTTTATAAACCGATATAGTATTGGTGGTGAGGTAGAATCAGTTACAATAAAAGTTGATTCAGACAAAATGAGTGTAAATTTCATATCAGATGATAAAACATTATTAGGAACTGTTACCTCTGATGTAGTGGGCTTTCCCGATGGTGAGTTCAGTATATACACAACATCGCAACTTAAAGCTATGTTAAATATTCTTGAATCTAGCATAACCGTTGGTAGTAAAGTTAATGAGGCGAGTAAAGAGGCATTCATTAAGTTCTCAGATAAATCTACATCTGTTACTTATATGTTATGTGAGCCATCTGTAATTCCAGTAGTACCACCTTTGAAGGCAATTCCTGATTTTGAGGTAAAAATTGACATAGATGATGATTTCATTTCTAAGTACACCAAAGCTAAATCGGGTATCAGTTCTGATAAGTTTACTTTCATTCGAAATGAAAAAGATGCTGAAATCGTTTTAGGTTACTCATCACGGAATACAAACCGTGTATCAATTCAGATTGATTGTAAATGTGCCACTGATGTAGATCCAATTTCATTTTCTTCAAATTATCTTAAAGAAATATTGACATCAAATCGAGGTTCTAAATCAGCAACAATGGAAATATCCACTAAGGGGCTGTGTAGGCTTGTATTTAAAACAGATGAAATTGAGAGTACCTATCTATTAGTTCAAATGAAATAGAAGATATATGGAGTTTTGGGATAGTACGCCAGACAAACCTGAGTTTGTTTTTGAAGATCAAAAGAGGTTGTTAATTGAGAATATGGATTACTTATCCACTATGACGGTAGAGGAACAAACTCTATACAAAAAGTGGGTAGAGTTGCAAGAGGAAGTAATGATGGTTAATAAATCTCATATTACTGAATTATACGATTCACAATGGAATCCTACTGACATCAATGACGTTGAACAAACGGTAAAAGAAATTGAAAATATTGATCCGTATGTTCAAATCGTAGATGATCCGAATGATTCAACTCAATGGTCTTATCTTAGAAAAATGATTCATTCTATGAGTTTTGTAGCAAATCCAGGCCGCAACGTTAAAGTTAATGTAAAGGATAGGGTTAGTGGTAAACTGTTAGGTCAGATATCATTAGCATCTGATGTTACTTCAATGGCGGCACGGGATAATTACATAGGGTGGACACGTGATGATCGGTTTAAGAAAGGTAAGTTAAACCACACATCTATAGCATCAACTATAGTATGTACTCAACCGTTGGGTTATAACTTTTTGGGTGGTAAACTTATCGCAGCTATGGCTACTGTTTCAGAGATTCGTGATTATTGGAAATCTAATTACGGTCAAACTTTGATAGCAGTGGGTACTACATCTCTATATGGAATACATTCGCAGTATAATGGTATACCACATTTCAAAACAGTTGGGGAATCTGCAGGTAAGATATCAATTAAACCTGATGATAAGTTCTACGATCCGTGGCATCAGTGGTTAAAAGAAAACCATAGTGAGTGGTATGAGACAAATATAACCGAAGAAAGAGCACGTAATGGTGAAAGTATGGGTTATGATCGAAATGGGCCTGTGAGTGGTATTAAACAAAAGATACTATCAAAAATACTTAAAGAGTGTGGTATCAAACAATCTGAATATCATCATGGATTTCATAGGGGGGTGTATTTGGCAATGATGTATGATAATGGGAATGAATTTCTTTGTGATACAATCAATGAAGATGATTTGGTAATGAAGAAGAAGTTTATCGAAGGTATTGATTATATTACTAAATGGTGGAAGCCAAAAGCAATACGCAGATATAAGAAATTACATTCAGAGGGTAGATTGAAACCAGATCATCTATTTTATGGTGATGGTATTGGAAAGGATTGGGAGACATTTAAAAAAGAACGGTTAAAAGAAATAGGTAGATGATGGATTATAGAGAAATACATGGTGATTTGATTAAATTAGCAGAAGAAGGAAATTATGACAAATAATAATGAACATTCACTTTTTGTGGAAAAGTATCGTCCTGATACATTAGATGGTTACGTTGGTAATGAAACCATACTACAAAAAGTCAGAGGGTATATTAAGAATGAAGATGTACCACATCTACTTCTATATGGTGGTGCAGGTACGGGTAAAACCACATTAGCAAAAATCATTACAAACTCAATTGATTGTGATGTGATGTATATTAACGCATCTGATGAAAACAACGTAGATACTGTTAGAGATAAGATCCGTGGCTTCGCATCATCAATGGGATTTAGAACATGGAAAGTTATCATATTAGATGAATCTGATTATCTAACACCAAATGCACAAGCTGCATTACGGAATCTAATGGAAACCTTTTCAAGAACAACGAGATTTATTTTGACTTGTAATTATGTTGAAAAGATAATTGATCCAATTCAGAGTAGATGTCAGACATTTGGAATCATACCACCATCAAAGGCAGAGGTAGCTAAACGATTGAAAGACATTCTTGATACTGAGAAAGTATCATATCAGATGGAAGATTTGGCAACCTTAGTTAATAGTGGGTATCCTGATATTAGAAGAGTATTAAACTCAGCACAACGACAAATTGTAGATGGTGAAATTCAGATAGATAAGCAATCAACTATACAGGCTAACTATATGGGTGAGGTGATATCTGAATTAAAATCCAGTAGTGATACTAAGGTATGTTTTATGAACATACGTAAGATAATTGCAGATTCGAAGGTAAGAGATTTTACACCATTCTATAGTTTCTTATATCAGAACGTAGATGAATATGCAAACGGTAAGGTGGGTAATACTATCCTAAAAATAGCAGATGGTCAATATAAAGAATCTGCCGTTGTCGACAAAGAGATAGCTATCATGGCTATGTTACTCGAAATTATAATAGATATAAAATCATAAACAAAAAAAGTAAAATTATGGAACCACAAACACAATCGGAAATAACATTCCAAGAAATGAAAGCTCTATTCGAAGCATTTGAAAAAGAGCATTACGGTACAACAAAAGCATCGAAAGGTAGGGCTAGAAAACACATTGGTGAATTGAAGAAGTTAGTAACTGATTATAGAAAAGAATCTGTAAATGAATCAAAATAATGGGTAAACTTATAGATATGAATGGTGGTAACGGGTCGGAGTTACCACCAACTAAGTTAGATCCGACGAAATTGGAGACATTGAAATGTTCTAATTGTGATGGTATATTTTTTGAGGAAGTTACATTGTTCAAAAGAGTACCCGCTATGCAATCACCAAATGGGCAGAAATCAATGTTACCAATTCCAATGATTATTTGCAAGCAGTGTGGGCAACCGCATGAAGATTTATCACCAATTAATCTAATCTAATGGGTGCTAAATCCACAGTGAAGAAACCCCGTAGTATATTTCAGCACCTCTCAGGAATAAAAGAGCAGAAAGTAAAGTGGGATACCCTAACCGAAATGGATAGGAAATCATTCTCACCATTCATTATTAATAGATCGATTTCCATGAATATGGATTATCTGCCAATTATAAATGAGTTGCAGAAATATACTATAGGGTTATTAAAGCCACGTGAGGTTTATAAGTTGTATTTGGATTTCCTACCTAAGAAGAAAACATTTGATAAGTACATCAAAGGTGATAAATCTGAGAAATACAATAAAGATTTATTGATGTACTTATCCAAATGGTATGGTGTATCTCAACGTGAAACTATTGATTATTTGGGTATCTTATCTAAAGATGCGGTGATTGAAATTGTAATGAAATATGGATTGAGTAATAAAGAAGCTAAAAAGTTATTAAAATGAAAGATAAAGAAATTGAAAAAACAATTGAATACGCTAGAAGTAGAATTAGAAGTTTTACAAATGAAATTCAAAGTAATTTAAACAATACTAATCCTACAGATTCGACGTATGTCACCACAGGATATTTACTTGATGAACTTGCTAGATATGATGCACACATACAGATGATGAATAAATATATCATCAACGGAAATACAAAACAACTATTAAATGGATAATATGATAAATGAACGTAATAATGGTATAATCATTGCTGACACAGAGGATGGTTTTTCAGTTTCACCAATGGTGGAGTGTGCAACTAGATACCCGTTAATGACAGAAGAATTCCGCAAAATTCAACAAGAACAATATGAATTATTTTGTAGAAAATCCTTAAATTATGGCACAGGAAACATATCTTTAGGAAGTACACTTGAAACATCTGATGATGTTAAATTATCATTGACTGGTATTTGGTTTAGGATGCAAGATAAAATAAACCGATTAAAGCAATTGGTAGTGTTATCAAAAGATGATTTAGTAGGTGAATCGTTAGAAGACACCTATAGTGATTTATCAAACTATAGTATTATTTCTCAGATAGTAGGAAGGGGTAAGTGGGGTAAGTAATTAATAAATTTTTAACATTAAAAGCTTGGTATATCCAGGCTTTTTTTGTATATTGTATGCACATATAATTATGAAGAAGGTTGAAATAATAGGAAAGGAATTTGCATTAGATTTGAGCAATTCATCGCCAGTTTTAGTAAAAGTTAAGGATATTACCGATACTATTGTTATCGTTGAATATTTAAATTCAACATACGGAAGAACTGAGACGTTCTTAATATCTGATTTTGAATATTTAGCAATGATTAAAATTCAATTATGAAAGAAAGTAAGATAAATAATATACTATCATTTAATATAGTTGAACCAAAAGATGGTGAGAAATCTGTATCGTATTCACAATATACGATGTACGCTAAATGCCCACATCAATGGAAGTTAGCATATAAGGATAAGATTCGGAAGTTTGATCCAAGTGTGCATTTGGTATTTGGTACGGCAATGCATGAGGTATTGCAAGATTGGTTACATACATTATATACTAAATCAATAAATGAAGCATCTGAAATGAATTTATGTCAGATGTTACATGATAAGTTGATATTTCAGTATGTGAAAATGCAGGAAGAGTGTGGTGGTGATCATTTCTCTACACCATCTGAGCTAGAAGAGTTCTTTCAAGATGGATGTGATATCATAGAATTTGTTACAAACCGAAGGTCAGATTATTTTAGCACAAAGCAATTGGAGTTGGTGGCTATAGAGTTACCAATATACAGTCAGGCAGTAGATGGTTATTCAGTTTACATTAAAGGGTATCTAGATTTAGTTTTTCAGAATAAATACACAGGTAAGATTGAGATATGGGATATAAAAACCTCAACTAAGGGTTGGAATAAATATCAAAAGGCCGATAAGACTAAGATAGCGCAGTTAATTCTTTATAAGATATACCTTTCTAAGCAGTTTGGATATCCAGTGGATGGTATTGATGTTAAATATTTTATAGTTAAAAGAAAGCTATATGAGGGGATGATGTTTGCACAGAAACGTGTGCAAATGTTTTCACCTGCAAACGGAAGTGTAACAGTGAATGAACTTACTAAAAAGTTTGAATCATTTGTGAAAAACGCATATAATCCTGATGGTAGTTTTACAGAAAGTGGTAAGTTCCCAGCAAAGGTGGGTAAGAATTCAAAAAATTGTAAATATTGTGTTTTTAAAGATGATTTCGAACGGTGTCCAAAAGAGAACAGAACAAAACCACCTACACCACCTAAAGCACCTAAAGCACCTAAATAATCCAAAGGTATAACAATACCTAGTCAGATTGAAAAAGATTCAAAAAGACAAACTGAAATCGAAGCACATCTTATGTGTGAATTCATTCGGATAAGTGAATAATAATACGTATATTGTAGTAATAATTTAAATTCATAATATGAAATATTTGATATTAATAACATCGTTATTTTTAACATCCTATACGTTGGTAAGTACAACGCCAGAGGTTTATATAGATTCAATACCCATTAAAACCATTGAGTTGGTAGAGGAATCTCCTGAATTGAAAATTGAGGTTGTTGATTATACTAATTTAGAATCATTAATTAATGCTATTATTATGGTGGAAAGTAGTGGTAATGATTCTGCGTATTGTAAAAAAGAAAAAGCAGTCGGATGTTTACAAATAAGACCTATCATGTTAGCTGAGTGTAATCGAATTCTAAAGATTCAAAACTCACCACACCGATATCTACCATCAGATAGATGGGATCGTGATAAATCAATAACTATATTTAAAATAGTATCTAATTACCATAACAAATACTCTACTTATGAATCTATTGCTCGGTTTTGGAATGGTGGGCCTAAATGGTCTAAGAAAAAACAGACTAAACTGTATTGGAATAAAGTAAAAAGAAACCTTAAAGTATGAAGATTGCAATAATAGGTGGTGAACGATATGATGATATTAGGAAAATAAGAGAGTTTATCTTTAATATAAAGAAAAAGATAGGAACTGATATTAAAATTGTGACACGAGGGAAACGTGTGGGTTGTGAGTTTTGGGTGAAAAAATATACACTTGAATTTGGATTAGATTATGCAGAGTATAATCCAGCCCATACACAAAGAACACTATATAGTGGTATGCCTGATGATTACTATGGGAAAGTATATCACCCAACGCAACGATTACATCAATACGATTGTATTGTTAAGAATTGTAATAAAATAGTCTACTTCGGTGGAATTAAAAAAACTGAAAAAACCCACTTTGAAAGGTTACTGAAACGATCGGGTAAGACAGTTGTTTACGTTAATTGAATAGAAAATAATACTTATATATAAAGTTACAATGTATGAATAATAATAAAAGAAAAAAGCCATTAATACTACTTCTTTCAGATGATTTGAGATTACATAGTGGTATAGCCACTATGTCCCGTGAAATAGTATTTAATACTGTTAAGAAATTTGATTGGATTCAAGTCGCAGCTGCCATCAACCACCCCGATAAGGGTAAATTCTTTGATATTTCAGATTCAGTTAAAAAAGAAACCAACATCCACGATGCGAACGTTAGATTAATACCCCATGATGGGTATGGGAATCAGGATTTAATAAGACAAATTCTCGCATCCGAACGTCCAGATGCAATATTGCATTTTACAGATCCTAGATTTTGGGATTGGTTGTATGCTATGGAAGATGAAGTAAGAAGAGTCTGCCCGATAATGTATTATTCAATCTGGGATGATGGCCCTGATCCTGATTATAATCACCCATTCTATGGAAGTTGTGATGCTATATTTGGTATTTCAAAGCAATCATATGGTATTCACCACAGGGTACTTAAAAACAATAACGGATCGGTTATACCATTAGATAGTGATGGGTCGGTAATTGGGAATTTTGATGAATTAGTAGATTGGAATGAAATTGAAGGTAAAAACTTATGGTAATGAAAGAAAAGTATAGTAAACATTTAGAGGGTAATACAACATATACCGCATACATACCGCATGGTGTCTCAGCACAATTCAAACCAATACCTCACCTATGTGATGAGTATTTAGAAGTGATGAAACTAAAAGAAAAGTTAGGTATAATTCTTAAAGACTTTGTAATTTTATTTAACAATAGAAATATTAGAAGAAAGCAGCCAGGAGATTTAATACTAGCGTATAAGGAATTTTGTGATACCTTACCAAAAGAACAATCAGATAAATGTGTTTTACTAATGCATACTGAGCCTGTTGATATGAATGGTACTGATATATTATCAATAGTAGATATGCTCTGCCCTGATTATGATGTTGTATTTACAATGACAAAATATGATACTCAGAATCTTAATCGTTTATATAATTTAGCAGATGTCACTTTAAACATTTCTTCAAATGAGGGTTTTGGATTGGCAACTGCTGAATCATTAGCATCAGGCACACCTATAATTGTTAACGTAACTGGTGGATTGCAAGATCAGTGTGGGTTTACTGTCAATGGTGAGTATTTGAATAAAATTGATTATGTGAATAAACCATCCCTGCATGATATAAAAAACCTACCTCATAATTTGAGTTGGGGTCGTTGGGTGAATCCAGTATGGCCGACAAACCGATCACTACAGGGATCACCCACTACACCTTATATTTTTGATGATAGGTGTTCATTTTTAGATGTTGCTAAGGCATTGCGAAAATGGTATGATACCGATGAAAGTGTAAGAATTGAATGTGGTATTGAGGGATCTGAATACGTAAAATTAGCAGAAGTTGGAATGAGTGCAGATCTTATGGGTGATAGATTTATAAATGCAATGGATACCGTTCTAAATGAATGGAAACCCAAAAAATCTATAGTAATTTGGAAAATATGAAATTAAAAGAAATAGATAATATTAAAAATAATGGATAAGAAATACGTAGTTATATCAGCACCAGTAGCAACCAGAAGTGGTTATGGTGCAAGAAGTAGAGATTTTATAAGAGCATTAATTGAGGCAAAACCTGAATGGGATATTCACATCTTACCGCAACGATGGGGTTCAACACCAATGGATGCATTGGTAGAAAATGTTGATAGTGATTTAATCAATCGATTAATCCTAACTGGGAATTTACCTAAAAAACCAGATGTTTGGTTTCAGATAACAGTACCTAATGAATTTCAAGCAGTTGGTTATTATAACATCGGTGTAACTGCGGGTGTTGAGACTAGTATAATGCCTCCTGAGTGTATTGAGGGTATTAACCGAATGGATCAGATAATTGTATCATCTGAATTTACTAAAACCGTTATTGAGCAAACTAACTTTGATAAAAAGGATAAAAATAGTGGCAAGATTGTTGGTAACTTGAAATCATCTACTAAAATTGATGTCTTATTTGAGGGTATTAATACCGACATATATGATAATAAATCCGATAGTGAGCCTAGAGTGAATGATGCACTTTCTACTGTTAGTGAAGATTTCGCATTTCTATTTGTAGGCCATTGGTTGAAAGGTGATTTCAGAGAAGATAGAAAAAATGTAGGTGGTTTAATTTGGACTTTTCTCGAAACATTCAAAAATAAGAAAAATAGACCAGCTCTTATTTTAAAAACAAATAGTGGTGGAACATCATTGGTTGATCGTGTCGCAATTGAGAAGAAAATAAAAATTATAAAAGAAAGTATCGATGCTAGAACGTTACCAAATATATACTTAATCCATTCAGATTTGACTGATTCTGAAATGAATGCACTTTACAATCATAATAAAGTAAAGGCCCATGTTTCATTTACTCGTGGTGAGGGATTTGGTAGACCTTTGTTAGAAGCAACTATAAGTGGGAAACCTATAATCGTATCACAGTGGTCGGGTCCTGTTGATTTTTTACACCCAGAATATGTAACATTTGTAAAGGGAACATTCGATAAGGTACATTCATCAGCAGTTGATAATTTTATACTGAAAGATTCAGAATGGTTTACAATCGATTACAGTGAAGCTGGTGGGTATATGAGAGATGTAGTTAAAAATTACGATAAATACCTTGCATTATCAAGAAAGCATCGAAAATTCACTAAAGATAACTTCACATATACACATATGGTAGGTGTTATTTCTCAGTTAATACCAAACGAAGTTGGTGATAACGTACCAAAAAACGTACCGTTGCAATTACCTAAATTGAAAAAAACAGAAACACCTAAGATACAATTACCTAAATTGAAAAAAATAAAATAAATAATGGGGTATTATACTGAGCATTTAAGTAAGACTAAAGAACCAAAGGTAGTGGCTACCAGTCGATTGGAGAGGGGTATGGTTGTTATTCTCAGATACAAACCAATCGATGAGATGGTATCAAAACCATACTTATTGTTTGTTTTACAACCTAAATTTCCGAAGGATTCTAAGGGAAAATTACACGCTCTTTCATTAGACAATGTAAAGCCTGAGGATTTTATGAAATTCGCAAAAGATTATAATGAGGTAATGGCCACATCTACAAGAGTACGTAAACTAAACATACCAAAGTTAAAGATAGATAAATCTTCACGAAGATTCTATATTACAGAGATAAAAAGTAACCCTGAATTTAAAGGAGCTTATAGGGTATTTGATTTAAAGAGAGTGGGTATCACATCAGCAGTTAATTACGATTACGGAAAATACGATAATATATGAAAATCAGTTACGCAATTACAGTCCACAATGAATTAGATTCGATACGAAATCTAATACCATATCTTTTAAAGAGAATCAAAAATTCAGATGAAATAGTTGTTCTTATGGATGATAAGGGCCCTGAATCAGTTTGGAACTTTCTAATATCAATAGAACATTCTTTGGGGTGTTTAAATCGATTGAAATTTAATGATGATTTTTCAGAGTGGAAGAATAAACTAAACTCAATGTGTTCGGGAGATTACATAATAAACATAGATGCAGATGAACTGCCTAGTGGGTTTTTAATTGAGCATATACATGATGTATTAAAACTCAATAAAGATATTGATTTGATAGCAGTTCCTAGAATTAATATGGTTAGTGGGATAACCACAGATCATATCACCCAATGGAATTGGAAGATAAACGAAAAGGGTTGGATAAATTTCCCCGATTATCAGATGAGAATCTATAGAAATGATCCATCTATAAAATGGATCAACAAAGTGCATGAAAAAATAGATGGGTATAAGACATCATCACTTTTACCAATGGAAGAAGTATGGGCATTTTTTCATTCAAAGGATATTGATATACAGGAGAAACAAAACAAATATTATAATGAATTATGATATTCTGGAGAACTTATAATAATAAAGTGTACTCAATTCAGGAAACCGACAAATTGGGATTCTCTACTAACGATCCATCATATATACCTGATGAATATTTAGAAAATGGTGAATTTGTAATTCTAAGGACTGCATTTGGTGTGGGTGATTGGGGAATATTATCAGCTTTCCCTTTTAAACTTAAAGAGAAATATCCAAACTGTAAGGTTTTAATACCATCACCAAAATTACTTAGAAATCTTTTCGGTGGACTGGAGAAAAACTGGAGTTCATGGGATGATCCATTTAATGTAGTTCATACTATATTTGACAATAACCCCTACGTTGATGGGTTTATTGATTCCTTTGAAGGTGATGTTTTCAATGATCACTATCGAATATATGGCACTGATGATGTGCCTTTAATGGAAGAAATCCTTCGATTCTGGCAGTTTGACAATTTCGATAATATCGAACCAGAATTATATTGGTCAAAAGAAGAATGTGAACTTGGTGATAAGATTATTAAAGAGCATTCTGATGGTATATTTGGCACTCTCCTTATATCGAATCGGTTTGATGGTGTGGGTATTGATAGAATCCAAGATGTGATTGATCAATATGATTTACCCATGTTTTATTGGATTAAATCGCCTGAAATTGAAGGATTGGAATTTACAAAAGCTCTAGATATGAGGCATGTGAATATTCGTATTCAATTATACATTAAAAGAAAAGCACAATTCAATGTAGGTAATCAATCAGGTGTTAATGATACGATTGCAAATTACACACCAACCTTCACGGTGGCACGGCCTAATCTCGGTTCTAATATAATCCATAATCAGAATTATTTATGAAAATAGTAGTTTATACAGCAATTATAGGTGGGTATGATACATTAACTGACCCATTGGTGAAGCCAGATGGTGTTGATTTTATTTGTTTTACTGATAGAGATATTAGTAGTGATGTATGGGAAATCCGAAAAGTTTTACCTTTATATGATGATAATACTCGAACTGCCAGAAAATACAAAACACTATCACATCGATATTTGAAAGGATATGATTGGTCAATTTGGGTAGATGGTAATATAAAAATAAAGTCGGATATTACAGAATTATGTACTGGTAATTCGTGTAAGACTTACGATCATATGAAAGTGATGGACAAGTGGAATTGTGTATATGATGAAGCTAATATGATAATTCAATATGGTGAAATTAATTCAAAAAAAACACCAGATCGGGGTATTTCTAATTGGAAAGATGACCCTACTGTAATTGAGAAACAAATGAGGTTGTATAAATCCATCGGATATCCATCAAACAACGGTCAAGCCACCACACCAATAGTAGTTAGAAATCATAATGATGTTGATGTAATAAAACATAACGAAGATTGGTGGGCTGAGATAAAGTATTATTCAAAACGTGATCAATTAAGTTTTAACTATGTTGCTTGGAAAAATGATTTCAATTTCACATATTTAGAAGGTGATTCTCGGTCTAATAAATACTTTATGAGTATGGGAAAGCATAGTGGTAGACAGTAGTTAATATGAAACGTATATTATTTATAACATCACAATATCGGACTGGTGAGAGAATTTATCCAATAATACCAAATCTTGCATCTGAGTATAATATTGATTTACTAAAAGTGTATCAGATGGCTGGTAATCATAAGTGGGTTGGTGATATTGACATGAGGCAAGTGTTTGATAAAAAATATTCAGAATACTTCCAGAATATATATCAACATAAGTGTGATGTATCAAACTATGATCTTATTATATCCGATGATAATAGAAATAATGCAAAGACTAATCTAAAAGATGTGTATTCTAAAAAGAATTGTAAACTTATAGCGTTTGAGCATGGTAACTCTGAAAAACCCTATTTTAAACAAGGGCATATGGTTGTATTTGATAAATGTATGGTTTTCGGTAAAAAAGACATCATCCATAGTGATTGTATAGCTAGTGGTATACCCGCTAATGACACTCTTATTAACTATAAAAATATACCCAAAAAACATATATTAGTTATAGTTAACTTCTTAGGTAATAGAAGTTCACCGTTTAAGCAAAACTTTGATGAATCCTTTTTCAAAAAGATTGATATATTAAACATACAAAAGCATTTTAATCTTATCGTAATTATAAAATTAAAGAGTAGGGCTAATGATGGTGGTTATGCAGGAAATATCACATACCTACGTAAAATACTACCAGTTGGGTTAGATTATAAAATAGTAGTTGATACTGATAATGATAATAAACTAATATCGGAAAGTAAATGTGTTATTTCAGCACCATCGACTCTTGCATTTAAACCAATTCAGATTGGTATACCTACTGTTTTAATAAAAGGTACGGGCCAAGAGGGTAGCTTTTCTGATTACAATTATTTATTTGATATTAATACAAATATATTACCGCACCTATCACATAATATTAATAATAATGATTGGATATTAAATTCAATCGAAGGTGGTTTATTATTTAATAGTACTGATGTTGTGATTAGCACTATAAAGCAATTTATATAGTAAACAGTTAAAAAATATGAAAGAAAGTATAATAGTGTATGTTTCATCTAGAAATAACTATGATATGGTTGAGGGTGCAGTTTTAAAAAATATTAAATTAAATGGTTATGAATTTGTCAATGTAGATGATGGTAGTAGTGATATTGAGATATCTAAAGGTAAAGAGCAATCAAAACGAATTGGATTCACATTCCTAGAAAATAAGAAGTGTGGGGTACAATACGCAACTCAAACAGTGATCGATTGGGTAAATGAAAATAGACCTAATTGTAAATACGTAGTTTGTTTTCAACATGACAACTACCCAATAACTGATAATTTCTTTGATTCGATGGAACATCAGGTTAAATTATTGGAAAATGAAAAAGTGGGTTTAATTGGATTTAATCACTTAGATAATGGATCTTACACAGGAGATGCATTGAAACGATATAATCGAAATGAAGATAATGTTAAGGGAATACTTGGGTTATGCCATTTAAGCATAAAGGATAATCGCAAACGATGGTTATGTCCCGTTAGACAGCCTGAGTTAATTAAACACATTAAATTCAACCGACCATTTGCAATAGAATTCCCGATGTGGGCTGCACTTGGTATTAATGTAAAAGCATGGAATGATGTAATTAATCCCACAGAGGATTACCAATTTCATTTATGGGCTCCTGATGTAGCATTTCAATTCAATTTCAAAAATTACATGTCAGTAATTCTGCCAAATTTATATTGTATGAATGATCAGAGCTTGAAATTGAAGTTTGGAATAGATGTGAATAGTGCTCATGGTGCTAAAGCTGGTAATAATTATCATTTTGGGGAATACGGCCCCCATTTGATTAATTTCAAAAAAAGATGGGGGTGGGATTATGAGAATGTAAAAGGAACATTCCCAATCGTAAAACATAAATATACTGGTACTCTAATAGATCAGTACTATACACACAATATAAAAAACGGACCAATATGGGTAGGATATTAGTAACAGGCTGCGCAGGCCTGATTGGAAGTCATGTAGTAGAAACGCTTTTAAAAGCAGATCATTATGTGATCGGAGTTGATGATTTAAGTTATGGATCGAATATGAATGGGCATCCGAACTTTAAATTTGTAAAAAGTAAAGTTCAAGATTTTACAAACGTAGGTGAATTGGATGCAGTTTTCCATTTAGCAACACTAAAGAAAACATTCAGTGGGGTGAAATGTGATGCATCCGAAGTTATGATAAATAGTGTTACAATGGCAGAGAGGATTAAATCTATATGTAAATCAACGGGTGCATTCCTCATATTTAGTAGTACATCTGATGTGTATTCAAATTCAACCACATTCAATGAAACTGATAGATTAACAATTGGCCCACCTAATATAAAACGGTATAGTTATGCTGTAACCAAATTATGGGAAGAACAGTATTATATGGATTTATTTAAAGAGGGTTATATTGAAGGATCAATTGCAAGAATATTCGGATGTACTAGCCCCAGAGCAGCCAAAGGGTGGAGTGGTGGTCATATCCCATTATTTTTACATAAGGCAATGCAAGGTGATGATATTATCATACATGGTGATGGTCTTCAAACGAGAAGTATTTGCCATGCAGAAAGTATATCTACTGGATTAATCCGAATGTATGATCGGAAGCAGTTGACCCGATCTGAGATATTTAATTTAGGTTCTGATAAACAAATGTCAGTTCGTGATGCAGCGGAATTAATTAATACAATCGCAGGGAATAACTCAAAAATAAAATATATAAGTACCACTGAGGCATTTGGTGAATATCCTGAAATTCAGATAAGATTTGCCGACACGGATAAGGCTCGGAGAGTTTTAGGTGTTACTTTCGATGAGGAATTAATTGATATAGTAAACGAAATGATCAATATCTGGTCAGTTAGTAGTACCCACTAAAATTTAAAGTAAAATTAAATTGATGATAGATAGAAAAATAATAGTAATAACACCAATAAAGCATATAGTGGGTGCAGTTGAACTTTTACAATCAAAGGGTGATGTGATTTTTTATGAAGAAGCATCAAAAATGGATGTGAGATCGATATTACTAAGTAGTGGTGTTAATACCATCTTATGTAATCCAAATCAACAAACGTATAAAATTGATAAGGAGTTATTAGATGGTACTGATATTGATCTAATCAATACGTGCTCAACAGGAATGAACCACATCGATATCAAATATTGTGAGGATAGTGGTATTTTAATATATTCATTAACCAATGATATGGGGCTTATTAATGATTTACCATCTACATCTGAACTTGCATTTGGTTTACTTTTAGATTTGATGAGAAATATCACAAAATCAAATAATATTACAAAACGTGATCTGAGTTGGGATTACCTACCATTCGTAGGGCAGCAGATGAAAGGTTATAGAGTGGGTATAGTGGGGTATGGTCGGCTTGGGAAGATGATGGCTGGGTATTGTAGATCGTTTGATGCTACAGTGGATATCTACGACCCATATTCAAACGAATCAACTGTTGATACCTTAGAATCGTTATTTGATAAGTGTGATGCTGTGTCATTGCATGTCCATGTTAACGATGAGACTAAATATATGATCGATTACAAATTACTTTCCCGTAATGTTAAGTTTTTAGTAAATACATCTCGTGGTGAAATTGTAAATGAATCCGATGTTGTCAGATCATTACAGGAATCTAAATTAATTGGATATGCATCTGATGTCATTGAAGATGAATTTGATGATATTAAAAATTCACCACTCTTTCATTTGGAAAATTCAAAATTAAATTGTATAGTTACACCTCATATTGGGGGTATGACTATACAAGGACAAACAAAAGCCTATATGTGGGCAATTAACAAACTGTAAATAATATGAAAGTATTAGTAATCATACCAGCAAAATTAGATTCCACTAGATTAGAAAAAAAGAATATCCGTGAGATTAATGGAAAGACATTAGTTGAGCATTCTATAGAATATGCATTGAATAGCAAGAATCAGATCCATGTGGTTGTTTCATCGGAAAGTTCGGAAGTTATGGAATCATTTGAAGGTAAGTATGGTGATATTGTGCAATTTCATAATAGAGATATATCCCTCTGTGGTGATGTGGAAGTTGTGGATGTGTATATGAGTGTACTTGCCGATAAACCCACTGTTAATTATGATTTGGTAGTTGGATTGCAACCTGATAATCCTAATAGATGGCAGACATTAGATGATTGTATTGACTATATGTTGGAAAATAATTACGATGATTTAGTTACTGTTAACCCTGAATATAAGAGAAGTGGATCAGTTCGTATTTTCAAATACCATTACTTAAAAAATGGGCAGGTTAGTAAACGACTAGGTTGTATAATGGACTCGGCTATTGATATACACACTGAGAGTGACCTAAATAAAACAAAACTAAAAATGAAAAATAATGATTAAAGTAATAGCAGAATTAGGATGGAATCACGGTGGGGATATGAACCTAGCCAAAGAAATGATACTCGCTGCAAAAGAAAGTGGTGCAACATATGCGAAGTTTCAAAGTTGGTCTGTTAGTAAATTAAAACCAGGCAAATGGGATGTAGATGGTCGCCGTGAAATATATCAAAAAGCGGAACTAACAAAAGATCGACATATAGAGTTAATTGATTATTGTAACAAAGTTGGTATTAAGTTCTTATCAAGTGTATTCAGTATTAGAGATGCTGAATTATTATTTTCATTGGGATTGAAAGAAGTTAAAATTCCAAGTTTTGAATCTAGAAATATAGATCTTATAAAATATTGTAATGATAACTTCGATACTATATTCATGTCGACTGGTACATCGGAGCATCAAGAAATCGTATTCAGTGTTACACATATTAACAAAGCAAAGTTATACTTACTTCATTGTGTTTCAACGTACCCATGTAAACCAGAAATGGCTAACATATCACGGATGGGTGAATTCAAATACCTATCAACGGTTGGATACTCAGATCACATTCAAGGAGTTGAATCGGCAAAAATAGCAATTGGTGAGGGTGCAATGGTTATCGAAAAGCATTTTACAACCGATAATAACCTACCAGGTCGAGATAATGAATTCGCAATATTACCACATGAAATGAAAAACTTAACGGATTATATTAATATGAGAGATAAAATGTTATTTCCTTTAGGGTCAAACTACCAATTGAGTGAATTGGATTCTAGGATAAATTATACTGGTAGATTTGATGCATAATTTTAAAAAAAATAATTAATATGGTTAGTATTATACTTAGAAATAAAAATGAATTCAATCATATAGGATTTGCATTACAATCCATATGTGATTATATTCCCGATGCAGAGGTAATTGTTATTGATAATAATTCAACCGATGATTCATTGGATTTGGTTGCATTATTTAATGATAGATTAAACATATCAGTGGTTGAGATATCCAATTATACTCCAGGTAAATCAATTAATACGGCAGTTAAGATGTGTTCTAATGAAACTATATTGATTTTATCAGCACATTCTCAGATTACAGATATGGATGTTCCGTATGTGGTTGAGAAATTAAAAACCCACGCCGCTGTCTTTGGAAATCAAACACCAATTTATTATGGGAAACGGATCTCAAAACGATACATATGGTCTCATTTTACAGAAATTGAGACGGTAAATATGTGGTCATCAATTGAAGATAGACCATTCTTACATAATGCATTTTGTTTCTACAATAAAGCAGATTTAATGGATATTCCATTTGTTGAGAGTTATTCTACTAAAGAAGATCGATATTGGGCCATATCCGCCTTATCAAAGAAAAAATCATATTTATATACACCATCAATAGGAGTGAATCATTATTATACCACCAATGGTGCAACGTGGAAGGGGATTGACTAATCATAAAGATGTAAGGGTATTGCAATCACTTATGATAAGTGATGCTGTACCAGATGATATAATGAGGCCTGATGAACGTACTGGTATTATGATAGGTGGTAATATGAAATCGTGGTATGGTGGATTTGATTCGTTTATGTTAGCTAGTAGTGTTACTGATGATATACATCAACCTATGATGGGTCGACGTGCAGAAAGTGAAACATCACTGGGTATTAACCAATTACCTTATTTAGTGTGGCAGGATTGGATCACTGAATTGTCAAAAAGAAGGTTAGGTATTCATATGATGAGAACTCATGCAGCTGGAACTTTTTCGTTAAACTGTAGTTTCTTAGGAATTCCATCCATTGGATATGATACATTAGATACACAACGAATATTACACCCTAATTTATCAGTTAAAGATGGTGATATGGTTACTGCAAGACGGTTAGTAGATAAATTGTGGAATGATTTAGATTTCTACGAAGAAAATTGTATTTTAACAAAAGAATTATACATAAAACATTACAGTGAGAGTGTATTTAAACAGAAAATGAAGTTATGATAAGTAAAAAAGATATAAGTTTTATTCAACCCAGTCGAAATAATTTAAAATATCTGAAATGGTCATATGATTCGATCAGAAAGAATGGTGGGCCCGATCCACATATATGTGTTGCAGATGATTTTTCATCAGATGGGACCTGGGAATGGTGTCAATCTACAATGAAAATAGATCCAAACTTTCTAGCTATTAGAAATGAAGGGCCTGATAGATTAGGACATACTATATTATATGATAGATTGATTAATGAAGTTGCACCTACAAAGATAGTTGGTATTTTCCACGCTGATATGTATCTTTGCCCAGGATCATTGGAATCTGTAATTGAGAACATAAAACCTAAAACAATTGTATCTTTAACTAGAATTGAACCACCATTACATCCTGATGGCCCTGAGAAGATTTTATTAGATTGTGGAACTGAGCCAGAAACTTTTGATGAAGAAAAGTTATTAAATTCATTAAAAATCCCCGCCACTGGTAAGATCACAAATGGGATATTTGCCCCTTGGTTTTTGTACAAAGATGATTTTCAAGAGATAGGTGGGCATGATGTATTATATGCACCACAATCTAAAGAAGATTCTGATATTTTCAATAGGTTTCAATTAAATGGGTGTGAGTTTGTACAAACCTGGGATGGGTGTGTGTATCATATGACTTGTAGGGGAAGTCGATTTAATCCAACAATCACCGAAGTTGGAATTGCATCGGATGAATGGCAAAAGCAGAATATAAAATCCACAAGAAACTTTATTAGGAAATGGGGGCACTTTGTCAAACATGATACAATGATGAAACCAATCATACCACCTAAATATGATATAGCATTTATAGTGGATAATTGTAGTAGTGAATTGATATCTTTATTGGAGCCGTGGTGTTCTGCAATATATCTAAAAGATAATAATGTAAAGTTGGTGGGTGATTATATTACATTAGAGCAACCAAATACTAAATTTAATCTAAAGACTCGGGTATCTCAGTTAGGTATTAATGATCCACATACTGAGCATGATATTGTTGTAGAATTCGATTGTATGGGTGTGAGTAATTATATGTTTGAATTAATTACACAATTTTCAGAAATCTTAAACAGATCGGATTTAGAATCTGGTGAATTTATTCTTGAGATATTTAAATTTACAGTGAATAGTGTAAAAACATATGAAACTGACCTGATTAATATAAATTCTAATATTTATAGGTAAATAAACGGTAATAACTATGAGTGAATATAATTGGAAACATTGGATTTCCGAAGCTAACAATAGAAAACTTTACGATGAAAACCCACAACAAGCTTTAAGAGAGTACGGGTTTCAATTAAGTAAACGTCAACAGAAGTTTGATTATTATAAAACTTTAAATGAAGTGGCAAATGAAAATCAAACCGTACAGAATAGTGTTGGTATTGGTGGTAACACCTTTCTACCAGTTCCGCATTCAGGATATGGATTACTTTATAATTGGTTCGCCAGTGCAGATAGTCGTGGTATTGCACCCATTGGTTTTAGAATTCCAACAGAAAGTGATTATGACGATATTATAAATAATTTCACCGCAGAAGAATTGAGAGCAGTATCGCCAATTTGGGATGGTACTAATTCATCGATGTTGAATTTATATCCATCTGGAATAAAAAATACTAATGGTTCTTTTGGTAATTTCACAAACGGATCTTTTAATTGGGCATCCAATGATGATGGTGATGATGCCGAAGTTTGGGGAACCGCAGCCACCTCAACAGTTGCAGCTGTTACTTATGACAAAAACGTTGGAGCCACAATTAGATGTGTATCAAGCAATGAGCCAGGAAATGATGTGATCGAAGATGCATCAGGAAATGTCTATTCGTGGATTAAAATAGGATCTCTATATTGGTTGCAGCAGGCTTTGAAAACGACCAGATATAATAACACTGATGAAATTATAACAAATCTAAGTACATCTGATTGGGGATCGACATCAGTAGGTGCGTGGGATTATACAAATGGGGATAGGGATTTACTAACATAATCTGATGAAATATTATATAGAAGTAAAAGATGGTAATCATTTATCTATTGGAGAAAAATCATTTAAAAACTTTTGGACAGATCAGGGATATGATTTACTATTAGAAATAGTTTTCAAAAAACCACATCTTATTGAATCAATGAAGATAAAAGATGAACAATCAAAAGAATATAATGTAGAAGAATTTATAGATTTTTTGGTAAATCTAAACGTAATACAAAATTAAATGGGAAAGATACCGATTAATATTGACTATGATCAAATTGATGATGAGTATGGTGGTACAGAGCCAATTAAAAAATCCAAAAATGATGGTGGGGTGTATAAAGAAGATCCGTATGATCAAAACTTTCACGAATCACAAAGGGAATCTACTAGAGGTCGAAAGGGTGATACTCACATCGGTATAGAAAAGAAAAGACGGAATTGGAACGGTTGAGGTAAAAATCCCATCAATGAGGTGCCATCCATCATAGACCAGTGCGTTAAATAAAAATGTTCTATATTTATACTTAGGGTATTATTTAAAGGGTGATATGACATCTAAATGTAAATTATCGAAAGATCAATGGGAGTTTGTGTTATCTGTTAAGTTAGGACACATACCACGTTCATCAGTGAGTATGCTTCAACGGAAGTTAGCTGATTCTACTGATGTTATTGATTTACGAAGGTACATAAAAAGTGCGGAAAATTAAAGAGATATCTTATGAGTTATTATAGTTTAAAATTGATAAATAGAGCAGTGAAATCAAAAGGATATTCTTTTTTTACTGGTAAAAATTACGATGTAAATGTAATTGGTGTACGTCGTAATCGAAGTAATGATATCACAAATGTATTTGATGATGTATTAACTATTTCATACAGAGGTTCAAATGGTAAGTGGAATTACCACGAATATAAAGCAACTACTGATCCAGGAAAACATTGGATGAATCACCCGTTAAATTCAGATGGAACTGCAATTCTTGTTCCAGGTCAATATAGATCATCATACAAAATAGCCTTACATCAAGGTAAATATGAAGCATTATGCCAAAGAAAGCCCGTAAAGGTTTATAGGGATAATGATTTAGATAATGAGTATGATTTAGATCCAGATACTATTCAAAATGGATTGTTTGGTATAAACATACATAGGTCAAATCCGTATTCAGAATCATATTATGTAAATAAATGGTCGGCAGGTTGTCAGGTTTTCAAAAGAGTTAGTGATTTTGATAGATTTATGGGTATATTACATAACGCGGCATCTTTTTACGGTAATTCATTCACATACACATTAATAAACCATAGAGATATATAAGGTATTCTAATGAATAAGATAGAACAAATAAAAAATATAATTGAAGAGGAATTAAATAATTTCAATTTCAATTTCGATGAAGTAACCATACTTGAAGCATATATACTATCAGAGGGTGATATCAGCAGAAAAAACATGCCACAGGTTGATAGTGATAATTTACCACAAGCTATTAAACTTGCATCCGATAAGGTTAAGGTTAGTAGTGAGAAAATAGCAGTTGGGAAATTAAAGAAATCACAGAAAGAACTTCATAAGAATAAGATAATTGGTATATCCAAATCATTCAAAAATGCTAAAGATTTAAAACCATTAGTGATATCTTCTGATAATTTCATAGTAGATGGGCATCATAGATGGGCAGCTGCTATTTACAAATGGGGTGATGATGTATTAATTCCTGTCATTAGAATAGGATTACCTAAGATCAAAGCAATTACATTATTTAACAACATAGCTGTTAAATTAAAACAACCGAAAAAAGAATCTATAGTAATTGAATCTATATCAACTTCTGATAAATTAAAAATCTATAATAATTTAAAGAAAGGTGACTTTGTTGACATAAAGTTTGATTCATCAATTAGAAAGGGTGATGATTACAAAACTTTCATAGTATCAAAGGGTAAAACCACAGTTGGTAAACGAAAAGTTGAACGAATTTCTCTTAAACTAAAAAGTGGAATTGCAGGTGGTAATCGATGTTTTCTCTATCACAGAAAAACAAACAACGGAAAAGATATGATTGAATTAGCCATTGGTGATATGGCGGCTAGCATAGTTGATATGAAAGCATCTGCAAATGAATCTCTTAATGAAGATGATCCATGTTGGGATGATTATAAAGTCGGATCTCCTAAAACAAAAACATCCTCTTCATCTGGTAAAAGAGTTAATAACTGCGTTCCTAAAAATGAATCTAAAAAAAAAAGCATAGTTGAGAATAATCGACGAATAAAAGTATTAGATGGGCACTTAACGGCACATGATAAGAAAGTTATTAACCAAATGATGGATAATAATATGGATTCAGGCAAAGTTGGCAAGAAGACATTCATCATTAAAGATTTAGGTGATGGTAAATATCACATTACTCAAAAGATAAAAGACCGAGGAATGATTCCTGTTCCAGGATCAGCATTTAGAATATCAACACATATATCTAATATTATAGTTAAAGAGGCCATAACAGTACCAATTGAAATTGGTGATACTGTTCTTGGTGGTAAGTTCAAAAATAAGAAAATTGTGGTTAAGACTATAGATACGAATGAAAAAGGTGATATCACTATAAATGGTAAGCCATTTATGAAATTCAGAATCCTAAAGGAAAGTAGTGGTGAATCAATTCAATGTCAAAGTTGTGATCATAACTGGGAACTTGAATTTGATGATGATAGACCTTATCTATGTCACTCTTGTGGGTATGATCAATCAATGCAAAAAATAGATATTGTAGCATTTGAAGATTGGAAATCTCAAAACAAACAGATATCAGAATTAAACGAAGTTCAATCAAAATTAAAATTGAGTATTCCAAAGAACGTATTAGATATACACAAGGCATTCAAAAAGGAAGGTAGGAAGTTATACATTGTGGGTGGTGCAGTAAGGGATGCGATTCTAAAGCAGACCCCTAAAGATTTTGATTTAGCAACTGATGCTAAACCTGATGATGTTTTAGATATCGCTAAGAAGTATGGATTTAAAACAGCAGAAGTTGGTAAACAATTTGGTGTTGTCATAGTAAATGGTGAAGAGATCGCCACATTTCGAAAAGATATCGGTAAAGGTAGGCGGCCTGATGCAGTAGATTACACTGATATATATGGTGATGTTAAACGTAGAGATCTAACTATAAATGCACTATTCTATGATATAGATAGAAAGCAAATAGTTGATTTGGTAGGTGGTATCGCTGACTTAAAGAATAAATCGATTAAAACTGTCGGTGATGCAAAGGATAGATTTGATGAAGATCCATTACGAAAGTTAAGGGCTTTACGTTTTACTGCAAGAATTGGTGGTAGAATGGAAAAAGACACGGTTAATGCTATAAAAGATAACCCCGATATTAGTGGTGTCTCAGCCGAACGTATCCGTGATGAGTTTATTAAATCAATTAAGACTGCTAAATCATCTAAATCTTACCTAAAGATGGTAGATTCATTTAAAATGCTGAAACAGATACTACCAAATGTCCGATATAATACGGACTTTATAGAAAATGGCAACTATAAATTAGTAATAGCAAATTTACTAAGAAAGAACACCGATGATTTGGTGTATAAAGTACTTAAAAAGTTAAAATACACAGATAAAGAATCATTAGATATCGCATTCTTAATAAAATTAGTGGGATTAAAATCCGATGATGTGTATAAGATGAAAAGGGCTCAGGTTAAAACAACATTAGAAATTGGCGAAATTATAGAATGGGGTAACATCATAGGAAGTGATTTGAAAAAGTTCGCTAATTTTAAATTAAGTTATGGTGGTAACGATGTTAAATCACTTGGATTGAAAGGAAAGGATATTGGTGATAAAATTGAACAAATGGAAATTGAAAAGTACATAAATGAATCACTTAAATCAGCAGGTATTAAAAACTTTAAAGATTTATTCAAAAAGATGCCATCTGATTTACAAAAGAGAGTTTATAACTTAAAGAATAGTGATCAGAGACGTGACTTTCATCCCGAAGGTAACGTATTAAAGCATACTATTGTGGTTGTCAATAGAGCAATAAAAGATGATGATATTGATATAGCATTGGCGGCAATGTTCCATGATATAGGTAAAGATGAAACTGCATCTTCAAGTCTAAAAACACGTGGTACACAGCACTTAGGGCATGAGGCGGTTTCAGCATCATTGGTTAAGAAACATAAGAAATTTATTGAAGATGTTGGTGGGAATGCAGCTAATGTATTCTATATAGTTAAAAATCATATGAGAATAAAGAAAATGCCTGATATGCGAAAGAAAAAGCAGGATAAATTGAAATCATTTAGAGCATTTGATAAACTAAACAAATTCACTAAACATGATAGGGGTGGTTTCGATGAATCGAATATTAACGAAATGCCAAAAGCTGATCTAGAGAAAATAGATAAGTTTGCCGATACGCAGTTAAAACCAATTGATGTTGATTTAACAGGTGCACATTTCTTTGCAAGATTGAACGATCCTAGAAATAAAAAAGAGATATCCGTTGCGGAGTTAGTACGATTTTTCAAACAATTGGGTAGAAATAAAAAAGAATTCCTATCTCTACTTGATAAATATAAATCGTTGGTAGCTACTGATGATAAGACCAACATAAACATACCATTTATGAAAAAATCCAACAGAGCTATAGCAAAAACGGTTATGAGGAAGCGGGACTTTAAATCATCTGATAAGAAGATAACAATTTAATAACATAGTATGGTTTGATTTATCAAAATACTTTCGTATATTGTTATTCAAATTGATATATATTTGCATATGTACGATAAAATTACAGGAGTAATCACAAAATCAGTAATGAGACAGATACGAAGGTGTATAGAACATAAACCAACAAAAATGGGTTGTTATCTTATCAGAACTGACCCACCGATGGGTAAGGGGATTCATTATCTACTATCACATGATAATGATTCGATACACATAGGTGATTTTAAAGACAAAAAATCGAAGTTATCATTATCAAGTTCACTAAAGATTAAAATATCAGATACGGTTCCTTCGGGTGATTTCTATATAAATGCATTCGCTGATGAAGGACTTTGGTGTGATTTGCAATTATTAATTGCTGTAAACCCAACCGATGGTCATCAAATTCTAAGTAAAATAAATCCATATATAAGAGAAGCAGTGCGGCATGAAATAGAACATTTCACCCAACGTGGTGATAATCTTAAAATTTCAAAGAAAATAAGACATAATAATTCCATACGGGCTAAGATCAATTCGGGATTGCTACCAGTGTATAGGTATCTAATACTACCTGATGAGATTGATGCTAATATACATGGGTTATATGCTAAGGCTAAGAGTATTAAAGAACCTTATCAAATTGTAGTTGATAATCATTTAGATTTATTTGTAAAGGATGGTGATCTTACAGATCGTGAGAGAAGTATTGTGTATAGATCGTGGAAAAATCGAATTCCAAAAATAGGTGGAATTCCAAAATTGAATTGATTTAAAATCAGTATTGGTGAGTAATTAAATTTATTAACATATTTATAGACATAAACAAAAACTATGGATTACGAGAATCAAGCAATGTTAGTTACATATGGTATTTTGAAATCACCAGATTTTAAATGGGATGGTGATTGGCCTAATGAAATGAAAATAGCTTTACTTAAAATTCTGATTAACTATTTTGAAAAATCACAAGAATACGAACGATGTGTTCTTCTTCAAAATATGTTAGTTGATAGGGAGAATGATGGTGAATATAATGATAAAGCAATTGCAGAGTGATGTAATTAGAAATGGTGATGATTTGATAGTATACCTTCGAACTGAAAATGATGTCAATATTGAGGCTCACCTTTGTAATGGGAGTGGGTTAATTGAAATAGTGCAGAAATTACGTAAAAAGATACAATCTATATGAAGTTAATAATGTTAAATGATGATATACATAGTTTCGAAGAGGTGATCTACCTGTTGGGTTCTTATTTAACATATCCCAAATCACAACTAATATCAATAGTATCTTTGGTGGATAATGTTGGGTGGTGTTCTGTAATGGAAAGTGAGAATACTGCTAGTATATCAGATGCAATGTCTTATTTAACTAAACAGGGTTTATCTTTAAAAATAGAGGATTCGGATGTCTAAATCAAAAGGACTAGGTGATGATATTAAAAAGATAACTAAGTTTACTAAAATAGATAAACTTGCCGAATCAATTGCTAAATATATGGGTAAGGATGATTGTGGTTGTGATGGAAGGGCTGATAAACTAAATACTTGGAAACCATACAAATAAAATTAATTAGGTGTAAAAATGAAAATAAGCGAATATATTGAACGTGGGGTATTATCTAGGATAGTTGAGGAAACTGTATCTGTTAATTATATGAATAAGGATAAAGGATTTAAAGCTGATAAGAAAATATTCAAAGGTAAGAATGCATATGATAAAGCAGTGGCTTGGGCAAAAACGAACTTAGAAAAGTTTAATATGGATAACATCAAATATGAATCATCAAATGTTGTCGAAGCTAAATCTGATGAGTATGCACTTGATTATAATGATGACAGACGACGATTCGCAGTTTATAAAGTAAATGGTGGTAAAGTAGTAGAATATTTCAAAAACGAAAAAGATGCTATAGACCATATGGATAAACTAAACTCATCAAAGAATGAATCAAATGATCGTATTGATGAAAAGTTAATTACATTTTCTAATAGATCACCGTATGGTCAAATAGTACTCTTAGCAGGTGGGGCTGGAAGTGGTAAGGGATTTGCAAGAGATAAATTTATTGATTCAACGGGTTTCAAAGTCAGAGATGTTGATGAGATGAAAAAGGCACTTGGTAGGTTAGATAAACTAGGTAAGGTATCAATAGATGCCGTGTATAAGAAATACGGTGGTAATTTAACACCAAAACAAGACAGACATATTCAAGAATTCGTTTTAAATAAGAACATGTCTATTTCAGATTTAGCTGACAACCTGAGCAACCCTGATAATGTAGCATCATTACATGCTATTGTTGATGCAATGGGTCTTAAAGATAAGTGGTTGGTTAATATGTTGAATGGAAAATCGAATAAAGAAACATTACCTAACTTAATGTTTGACATGACCGCTAAAAAGATAACCTCAGTAACCAATCTGATCAAACCTCTGGTAGATCGGGGTTATGATGCAAAAAATATTCACTTAATATGGGTTCTATCAAATTACGAATTGGCAGTGGAGCGGAACAAAAAGAGACCTAGAGTAGTGCCAGATGATATGCAATTACAAACACATGAAGGTGCAGCTGAAACAATTTGGGGTATATTAACTAAGGCAATACCAAAGGGATTAAATGGTAGAATTGATGTGATATTGGGTAACACCGAACATACTATCAGACATAAAGATTCCAACGGTGATGAAATAGAAGATTCTATTAAAGGTTTTCTAGCATTACCAATCAAACCACAAGGAAAATCTATATTCCCTGAAAAGAATTGGAAGATGAGATTATATAGATGGGTACTTAAAAATGCACCTAAGAGTGTTGATGTACGATCTGATTCAGATAGTTAACAATTCCTTAACATACTAAATTAGGATTAATCAAATCAAAACAGTACCTTTATTTTGTTGGGTTGAGGAAGTAACCTCACCAATTTAAAATTATGATATTTGAATCAAATTAATATCAAGATGAAAAAAGGGCAAACGTTTAAAATAAAGCATTCAGATGGGATCATTATCACCGAAGTTGTGGATATTGTTAAAAATATAAGAGAATTAAAAGCGGTTAATGTTTACCATCATATCCGAAAAAATAGTATAATACACACCTATTCAGAAGTTCTAAAAACTACTCTAGTAGTTTGTGAATCTTGCGCTGTTTACGATTTAAAAGAAATAGTATAAGAAAACGTTAACAATTCCTTAACATACTAAATTAGGATTAATCAAATCAAAACAGTACCTTTATTTTGTTGGGTTGAGGAAGTAACCTCACCAATTTAAAATCCAAAGATATGAATTTGATTAAAAAAGAAGTTGTTGATTATTTGAAAATGATCGATGTACAACTGTCTAATAGAATGCAAGAATTATCAGAATTGGTTATAGAAAATAACATTGAATATGTTACTATCTCCGTACTTCGAAATACACTTCCTATTGATATAGTAAAGGAAATGCAGTGTAACGTAGTTAGTTATCTATTTCAAATAGATAATAGTAATTCTTAACAATTCCTTAACATTGAATTTTTGATTATTCAGATATATTTCGTATCTTTACTATGTAATGATTGATAACCCCCAAATGATAAAAATATGATGAAAACCGATAACAAATATAGTTCCTTTTGGGCTGATTGTTTCAAACGAAATGGCAGTGGATTGGATGATGCCGAATCTAAATCGAATGATTTGATTCAAATGGCATCTTATAAAAAATCCATTGCGAACTTTGTAGCAATAACAACCAATCAAAATATCCCTGTTGAGTTCAATCTTAGAGGTGATGGTTCTTATACTGATGGTAAGGTTGTTACTATTTCAGCTAAAATGGATAACAACCATTTTGATTCTACAGTAGGATTGGCATTGCATGAAGGTAGTCATGTTAAATTAACTAATTTCGAAATATTAGTAGATCTAAATTGTAGTAGATTTCCATCGAAAATTACCGATGATTTTATTTCTGATTTGCAAGTAAAATATGGACTTGATTTATTTAAAACTAACCGTTATATAAAAGGTATTGTAAAGAACCTTTTGAATGTAGTTGAAGATAGGCGTATTGATAATTACATCTACTCTACGGCCCCTGGTTACAAAGGATACTACCAAGCAATGTATGATAGGTACTTTAATGACCCACTTATTGATAAGGCACTTCAATCGAATTCGAAACGAGATTTGGATTGGGATTCTTATATGTTCCACATCATCAACATTGTTAACAAAAATAGAGATCTAGATGCGTTACCAGTTCTCAGAGATGTTTTTAACTTAATTGATTTGAGAAACATCGATAGATTAAAATCCACCACCGATGCCTATGAATTGGCAGGTGAAATCTTTGTGATGATCGAAAATAGTTTACCAACCCCCGATGAAGGTGAAGGTGAAGGTGAAGGTGAAGGTGAAGGTGAAGGTGAAGGTGAAGGTGAAGGTGAAGGTGACGGTCAAGGTGAAGGTGAGGGTGAAGGTGATGAACTAGACAAATCTACTGGTAACAGTGGTGGTGGTGGTGGTGCAACTTCCAAAAATGATTCTGATGAATTAGATGATTCTGATGGAGATTCTGATGGGGGTAAAGCTAAAACCGAAACCGAAATTGGTAACGGTAAATCAGGTGGTTCTGGTTCAGATTTGCGTGATCTAAGTAAAAGGCAAGAATCTCAACTTGAAAAAAAGATAAAGAAGCAACACGAATTTCAGAACGGTGCTGTTAAAAAAACATCAGTTACTGCGGCTGAGAAAAAACGATTGGATGTGTTATCCGAAGCTGACATTACTCAAAAAATAGCAGGTAAGGATTATGATTCTAATCATCCGTCAAGATCCAATTCAACTCCAGTTTTGATTGTTAATAACTTAACTAAATCACTTGTTAATGGTGATGTGATTGGAATGTTATCAGATGGTTATAAAACACCTGACATGATAGAGGCGGTCAATAAAGGTGTTCAATTGGGTATGGCACTTGGGCGAAGATTGAAAGTTCGATCTGAATCTAAAAGTTTGTTTACTACTAGATTGAATGCAGGTAAGATTGATAGGCGGTTAATAAATGAAATCGGTATGGGAAATGATAAAATATTCTCTACACTGAAAGTCGAGAATCGCAAAAAGGCATTCATTCACATTAGTATTGATGCAAGTTCCTCTATGAGTGGCGGGTTGTTTAGATCAGCACAAACGACCGCAGTGGCCATCGCAAAGGCAGCTTCGATGACTAACAATATGGATGTTGTTATTTCTTATAGAGCAGTTAAGTATAATGGTTCACATGAATATCCATTGGTATTGATGGCATATGATTCTAGAAAAGATAAGTTTTCAAAAATCACATCACTTTTTAAATATATTTCACCACATGGTACAACTCCAGAAGGTCTGTGTTTTGAAGCTATTAAAAAGCAAATAACATCAACTGTTAATCCTGATACTGATAGTTACCTATTGAATATTTCAGATGGTATGCCTGGGTTTTCAAATAAAGATGTTTACTATACAGGCACCAACGCCATTGCACATACCAGATCTCAAATTAAATCTATTGAAAGAACTGGTGTTAAGATACTATCATACTTTGTTTCCTCTTATGGTAATAATGCTCAACTTCCCGCATTTCAACAAATGTATGGCAAGGCAGCAGAAGCAATTTCTCTTAATGAACTTCAACCATTAGCACGGTCGCTGAATAAATTGTTTGAGTAATCTGATGGGGGTTAGATTATAAATCAATGAGGACATCTTCGGATGTTCTCATTTTTAAAAATCTCTTAGCATTGAAAATTGGGATTAATCAAAGCAAACCCGTGAAACGCTTTATTTAAATTAACACTTAGAAACTAATGATTACAGGTAAGACATTAATAGAATTAGGATATAAACCAGCATTTTGGTTCAGCAGAGCAATTGCATATTTGAACGAAAACTCAATATTTGGTGAGAGTGCTATTCACAATGAGGTAAAATCATTCCTACCACCACCTACAATAGAACCAAATGATATGCCAGTGCGGTATCATAAAAACATCCGTGCTGAACATGATGAAGAAAGTTCAAATGTTGAGAGTGTGTTTAAGACTATGGATGTTCTTATGAAAACCCCAACTGTGGTGGCTGGTGCAGTTATGCCTGATGCATGTCCTACTGGTGAGAACGGACAAATCCCTGTGGGTGGTGTAGTTGCTACTAAAAACGCAATTCACCCATCTATGCATTCAGCAGATATTTGCTGTTCAGTAATGATGACAAACTTCGGTGATGTTGACCCTAAAACTATTTTGGATTTAGCACATGAGAATACACATTTTGGATTCGGTGGTAGACCTGAATTCTCTGAATTGCCAGATGAATTAGTAGCTAGAATTAAATCCAATTCATTCTTAAATGACCCAAAGAGTATTGAGTTATCAAAATCTCATATGGGAACTCAAGGTGATGGTAATCATTTCCTTTTTGTAGGTAAATCTGAAAATACAGGCGAAACTATAATGGTAACTCATCATGGTTCACGTGGATTTGGGGCTCATTTGTACAAAAAAGGAATGAAAAGTGCAGAGAACTTTAGAAAGAAAATCTCACCGAATACTTTAAAAAGAAATGCATGGATTCCCTATGATACAGATGAAGGTAAATCCTATTGGGAAGCCTTGCAAATTGTAAGAGATTGGACTAAGTTAAATCATACAACAATCCATGATGCAACTCTTTCAGGCGTTGGTACTGATATGATTTTAAGATTTTGGAACGAACATAACTTTGTATTCAAAGATTCTGATGATGTGTTCTACCACGCCAAAGGAGCAACACCACTTGATGATAAATTTGTTCCTGATACCTACAATGGGTTACGTTTAATTCCATTGAACATGGCCGAGCCAGTTTTGGTGGTTAGGGGTAATACTACTGATAATAACTTAGGATTTGCACCACATGGTGCGGGTAGAAATATTAGTCGTACTGCACATAAGAAGAAAAAAGATAATCAAACCATTGATGAGATTTTCGCTGAGGAAACTGATGGTTTGGATGTTAGATTCTATACAGGTAAGATTGATATTTCAGAGTTACCATCTGCATATAAAAGTGCGGATATGGTTCAAAAGCAAATGATTGAATTTGGATTAGGTGAGGTTATTGATAGAATTATGCCATATGGGTGTATTATGGCGGGGGAACCATTATTTGATCCACCTTGGAAACGTAAAAAGAATAAAAAGTTGATTAATTAACAATTCCTTAACATTGAAAGCTTGGATATCCCAAGCTTTTTTCGTACATTTATTTTGTTGAGTTGGGGAAGTAACCTCATCAATTTAAAATTCAAAGATATGAAGTGGGTTAAACCAAGTGAACGAAATCCAGATGGTGTTTATTCATTTAAAACTATAAGTGAATGGGTGGCGGTTAAGTTCTTTAGTGAGTACAATAAAAAAGAGGTTACAGGAAGTGCAAGATACTGCCATGACAGAAATCAGTGGTTTATATCTGGTGGTCACGTCAATGGTGAGAAAATCGTAATTGAATGGTTAGATGAGGTATAAGCAATGTTAACGAATTAAAAAATTAATACTATGAAAAAGCACTTTTATTTTATGTTTGATGGGATGAAATTCAAACTTGGTACGAAGCACTTAATTCTATCACCAACGAGGTCAATTTGTATTAATCATGTAGCAGCGGCAAGTATCATTAAACAATACGTTAAGGCGAAGTTCCCTGATGTGTTAGTTTCTACCGCAAGTGAGAGTTATAGTATGGGTTGTTCAGCCAGAGCTTATATTTCTCACAAAGATGGTCGAGGAATAAATAAATCTGCTTACGATGATGTTCGTAATTTTGCTAAAAAGTTTCAAATGGGTAATTTCAATGGAATGACCGATTCATATGAGTATAATGCAGATACTCTAAGCACTGATAGTGGTATGCATATTGATGCTTACACAAAATACATCAGCGTTGAAAATGAACCAAAGTTTGGAACTGTTGCACACATTATGAACTCTATAAAAGAACGTACTTCTATTAGTTCACAATATGCAGGTGGTGCTGTTTCTTTAGACCAAGCAATCAAGGATTGTTCTTCATTCGCATCTGATAAAATAATTCAAACCGCAGTAGCAGAACTAGAAAAATTATAAAAATATGATAGAGATAACAATTTTAGCAGCAGTAATTATTGTAGTTGTACTAAACACTATACTAGATCACTTATTTAATTGGTGGATACGGGAATGGGACGATGATTCGTGCATCGTAGTAATTAGTGTTTATATGTTTAAATTTGTGATTTTATTTGGAATTCTATTCGAAATATTAAAATAGATATGAATATAGATACATCTGTAGAATTTGAGGTAGCTAAATTAGCAAAAGAACATGGATTTGATTGGAGAACCCGATGGTATTATCAGCATGCATTAACAGAACGGATTCATCCCGAAGATGGTGCAGCAGGGCCATTTGGATGGAAACTTGGTGAAACTAGCCTACAGATTGGGCATTTTATTAATTTCTGTAAACTTAGTGATTTAACTAATGAAAGTTGGTTTCAATGTTCAGCACCATATAGGCATGAAATTGAAAATTGGCTTAGAGTAGAATGTGGTATTCACTTGATGCATCGACCATTTTTTGATTCCATAGATGGTGATAAATATGTATGTGATGTTATCAGACGATGTGATGGTAGGGTAATAAAATCAAGTCGATATGGTGATTATGTAGATGCATTTGATGAGGGATTGTTGAATTCATTCAAGCTGATTGCATTAAAATAACATTCTAAATTAGGAATTCTAATCTATAATTCGTATATTGTACTTGTAATAAGTGATGATAACGAAACAAAATAAATGAAAAAAATTGTATATTTCGACATGGATGGCGTACTAGTCGATTTCAAATCCGCCATTGATAAACTAAAAATCAGAGATGAACTTATCGTTCAAAAATATGGAGATGATGTTGATAATATACCTGGCATTTTCTCAATGATGGAACCGATTGTGGAAATGGTTGATCTATTCAACCGTATGGTATGTGATGATAAATTCGATTGTTATGTACTTTCTACACCACCTTGGGGCAATCCCTCTGCTTGGACTGACAAACTAATTTGGATTAAAAAATACCTTCCTCTAGCTCACAAACGACTAATACTATCACATAATAAAAACCTATGTGCTGGTGATTATTTGATAGATGATCGAACGGCAAATGGGGTAGGTCAATTCAAAGGTAAACTTATTCAGTATGGTGCATCTGATTTCCAAAACGCATCTCACGTCGAAGATTATATATATAGCAATGAAGAAGCATATTAGTTACCCAAAAATTCCTCAATTTAGAAACATAGTTTCAAATATTAATAGAGAAGTTGCATTTACTGGCTTAGATGCAAATGGTGATGCTATTTACGATCCATCAATTAAAAAACCCACTTTAACATTTAAAGGAACCGTTAAATTACATGGAACTAATGCAGGTGTTTGTTTTAATTCTGAAAATGGATTTTGGATACAATCCAGAGAGAACATAATTACAGTTGAAAAAGATAATGCTGGTTTTGCATTTTTTGCAGAAGGCTATAAAATACAACTATGTTCTTTATTAGATGATTTAATTGATGAAAACCAAATAGACACTAAAATATATACGGTTTCCATTTATGGTGAGTGGGCAGGAAAGGGTATTCAAAAAGGTGTGGGTATATCTCAATTAGAGAAAGCATTTTATGTGTTTGGTGTGAAAATATCCAAAACAAATGATCCTAAGTTTAATGCATATTGGATTGATTCAAGTAATGTTAGAAATGTAGAATATCGAATATTCAACGTAGAAGATTATGAAACATATTCTGTTGATGTAGACCTTAATATGCCGCAATTGGCTCAAAATAAGTTTGCTGAGATAACTAATACGGTAGAAGATGAATGTCCAATATCTAAGGCGTTTGGTATTGATAATGGATTAGGTGAGGGTGTCGTATGGAGTACTGAATACAAAGGAACCGTTCATAGATTTAAAGTAAAGGGTGATAAGCATTCAGTAACAAAAGTTAAAAAGCTTGCCAGCATCGATGTCGAAAAGTTAAACTCAATTCAGGATTTTGTTGAATATTCTGTTACTGAAAATAGATTTAATCAAGCCATCGAAATCGTTTTTGGTAAGGAACCATTGGATGTAAGAAAAATGGGTGATTTTATAAGGTGGGTTGTTAATGATATTTCATCAGAAGAAATGGACACAATGATAAAAAACGGATTAGAGCCGAAAGATGTGAATAAGTACATATCTAATAAAGTTAGAGAAATGTTCTTTGAAGCACAAAATTCACGTGAATTTTAATACTTAACTACATTTTAAATGGCAGTTATAAAATCAAAAAATGAAAGTAGTTAGGAATGTAAATAAAGGTAAACGTAGGACACGTAAGCACCATTACACCATTGGCACCGCAGTTGTTTTCAAATGGGATGGGTTTAGGGATTATGGGTACATCGGTGATCTAACTAATACCAACGATGGTTATTCGACATACACAATTAGATCAACTGGTTCAATTGGTTGCATATACCATGAAATGGAAATGGATGATGCGAGTGATCCATATAGCTATCTATCATCAATTTTAACTAAATCAATATCGCAGAGGGAATTGGATAATATATCCAAACATAAACAAAATCGAATAGAACTCACAAAATCTGGTACTCCAGGTGAAATATTCACAAGATTTAAAGTTAAAAAGAACTCAACTACTAAAAAGAAAAAAACTATTAAAAAGAGCACCAAATCGGAGTTAGATGCGGCCATTCAAAAGCAGAAAGATTTTATTGATGGTAGTGTCAATAAGTTTTGGAATTGATTTAATTTTGATATTTATAGGTATATGAGTGAATGGAAAAAAGGACAAATACTATCTAATGGGTATGTTATAGGTAAAGGTAGGACACCACTGAACCTAACAGAAGCTCAAATTAGATATGCTATGAAGAATAGTAAATCAAACTCAGAGGCAGCTAGGTTTCTTAATGTATCGACATCTACGTATTGGAAATATTCAAGACAATATACAGATGAAGAAAGTGGAGAAACTTTATGGGCAGTCCATAGTAATAAGACAGGTAAGGGTGTAAAACGAACGTATATCAATTCTAAATACAACTTGAATGATATATTAGAAGGTAAGCATCCAAATTACCCTGTTTATAAATTGAAACAACGGTTAATAAAGAATTCCCATGTTATAAACTTCCCATATGAGTGCCATAATTGTAGGTATAATGAAAAAAGAATCATAGATGATAAAATGCCATTGGTGTTAGATCATTTAGATGATGATTGGCATAATCATAGAAGAGAAAACATCAGATTTCTATGTTACAATTGCTATCATAATTTAAAAGGTAATTTGCGTGGAAGTCAACCACAATGGAGAATCGCGCAAATCACACAAGCAAAGAAAACATCAGAAAACAAAAATAAAAAAAGTTAAAATAAATTTGGAAAATCGGAATAGATTCCGTATATTGTGAGAAGAATTTAATACTTATTAATAAACAACAAAAAAAGAAGTTATATGCATAAACAAGTTATATCAGGAGATTCAGCGAGAGCTAAGCTATTAGAGGGTGTTAATGATTTAGCAAATACCGTAGGTGGTACATTAGGGCCCAGAGGGCGAAATGTTATTATACAAAAGAAAAACGGAAGTCCGTATATCACCAAAGATGGTGTAACTGTAGCTAAAGAAATATCATTCGAAGATGCAGCTAAGAACTTAGGTTCTGAGGCGATTAAGGAAGCTGCACAACAAACCGCAGATGCAGCGGGGGATGGAACTACAACCTCAACTGTTTTGGCTCAAGCAATATTCAAAAATGGTTTTGAACTGGTTGAAGCTGGTGCAAACCCAATTGAACTTAAACGTGGTATGGATATCGCAGTATCTCATATTGTTAGAGAATTGAAGTCGATGTCTAAGAAAATTGATTCAAATGATTTCTTACAATCAATCGCTACTATTTCAGCAAATAATGATTCTGCAATTGGAGAAATGATCGCAGAAGCACTTAGTGAAGTTGGAAGGGATGGTATCATATCAGTACAAGAGGGTTCTTCTAATGAAACTGAGTTAGAAATCGTAGAGGGGCTTGAATTTGATAGGGGATATCTTTCACACTTTTTTATGAATGATAAAGATAAGTTGGCTTGTATACTATCCAATGTTAAGGTATTGTTATTTGATGGATCTATATCAAATATGGATGATGTTATACCATTATTAGAAACATGCCACGGTAAGGGTGATGCAATTGCAATAATTGCACATAATGTGGAAGGGCAGGCACTCGCTACTATGGTAGTAAATGCAGCAAGGGCTGGATTGCAAGTTGTAGCCGTAAAAGCTCCTGGCTTCGGATCAGATAGAACTGAGATTCTAAAGGATATGGCGGCTCTCACAGGTGCTACTTTAATATCAAAGGAAATTGGTATAGGGATGGATGAGGTAACGTATGACCACTTAGGGCAATGTGATAGAATTGTATCACAAAAAACTAAGACTGCTCTTATCGGTGGTAAAGGTACTGCCGATTCTATTAATGATAGAGTTGAATTTATTAAGAAACAAAAAGATAAATCAGATTCAGATTTCGAAAAAGGTAAGTTGGAGAGTAGATTATCTAAGTTAGTTGGTGGTGTTGCTATAATTAAAGTCGGTGCTCAATCTGAAATTGAAATGAAGGAGAAGAAAGATAGAACTGATGATGCTGTTTTAGCAATCAAAGCTGCTATCGAAGAAGGAATTGTGCCAGGTGGTGGATCTGCCTTACTTCATTGTATGCAGTGTGCAGATGGGAGTTTATTAACACGAGATAAATTAAAGGGATATGATATCGTATTCGAAGCATGTAAGGCTCCATTTAAGAGAATAATGGAGAACGCTGGGTTAGACTCTTCCCAATTACTCAATGAATTTGATTTAATTAATCGAAGTCTTGATAGTACTAATTCAATGGGTTATGATGTTGTATCTGAAAAGTTTACCGATTTAGTGGTATTAGGTATAATCGATCCAACTAAAGTGACTCGTACTGCACTTGAGAAAGCAGTGTCGGTTGCAGGTACATTGCTAACTACCGAATCGATGGTAATATTCGATAAAGAATCAGAAGAAAAAACAAATAACAATTCAATAGATCAATAATTAAACAAAACACATGAAAGCTTTAAAACAAATAGTATCTTACATTAATTGGCAACAATTCGCAATGTCTGACTCACACTATAAATTACCTAAAACACTATGTTCAACCTTTTGGTTAACATTGATTGGGGTAATTACAATACCACTAACTTGGATAGGTAATTTTTGGAATCTCATACGATGTAGATTCAGAATCGGATACCAAGATAACGACAAAATTAATTTTGTGGCAGGGGCTGGTATTAATCTTGTATTAGTCGCGTTTGGAAAACTTTTAGATATTCTAGCATATCCCGCCTATAATATAATCACAGAGGTTGAGTTTTTGGCGAGCCCATTGTTAGGTTACTTTAAATTAATTGGAAGTGGTCTTTTATTTTGTATTCCATTTGGTATTACTATACTATTACTTTATCTTTTTATTGCAGGTATAATATCTATTGCAAGCTGGATATCTAATTTCTTTGAAGATAAGAATATCGGTTCCAAATCAGATAAAGATAGTAATCTAATTGCATCTACTTTAAAAGGAATGCATTCCATTAAGAATAAATATTGTCCAATTATTGAATGGGATGATGTTATAAAGAGTGATAAATACAAATGAACAATTTAGATGAAACATATCAAATCCTATTAACTGACATCTTAGAACATGGTGTTACTAAAGAAGATAGGACTGGTACAGGAACTCTTAGTGTATTTGGAAGGCAAATCAGACATAAAATGTCTGATGGCTTTCCATTACTTACTACTAAGAAAATGGCTTGGAAACAAATCGTAACTGAATTGCTATGGTTTTTAAGAGGTGATACAAATATTCAATCTTTACTGAAAGATGGTAATAATATTTGGGTAGGTGATGCTTATAAGAAATACCAAGGAAATCAATTAAAAGGTAAGAATGTAGATAAAGTATTATCAAAAGAAGAATTCATTAACAAAATCAAAACAGATGATGAATTTGCAAAAATGTGGGGTGAATTGGGCCCTATCTATGGTAAGCAGTGGAGAGATTGGGGAAGTGGGATTGACCAAATTCAAAATCTAATCAATGATCTAAACAACAATCCTGATAGTAGAAGAATGGTGGTTAATGCTTGGAACGTATCTGATATCGATAAAATGACATTACCACCATGTCACTATGGTTTTCAAGTTTATACAAGGGAATTAAGTACTCAAGAAAGATGGGATTATTATAGAAATGGAGCTCATGGTAGACCTATTAAAATGGTTAATTTCATTATCAACAGAGATGAAAAAGATAATTCCCACATTCGTGTTTGGTTAGATAGATATGCTGACTTTGCCCCAACAAGAGCAATATCCTTAATGTGGAATCAACGGTCAGTTGATACATTCTTAGGTTTACCATTTAATATAGCATCTTATGGGTTGTTATTAGAGATTTTGGCTAAAATGGTGAATATGGTACCCGAAGAATTAATTGGTAACTTAGGTGACACGCATCTCTATTCAAATCACATAGATGCTGCAACAGAATTACTTTCTAGAAAGAATAAATATAAATTACCTAAGTTAGATATTAAACTTCATATGCTAAATGTTCCCTCATTCAAACCTGAGTGGTGGGTGTATGATGATTTTGAAATCCAAGGTTATGAATCATATCCGTCTATTAAAGCAAAGTTATCTAACTGATATAATGAGAAATATATTATTAGTTATTTTAATGGCATTTAATGTGACATTAGTTCAATCACAGAACACAAGTGTAATACATCTTCCACAAATTGGAACAGTGTATAGTGAAACCAATGGGGAACTTACTAAAATTCTCACATCAGATATATTGAAGTTAGAATACCAATGGTGGGTATTGAATGAATTTGATTTGACTTTATTTGTCGCCTACGATTCAAGTAAATATCAATTATTGAGGTTAAAATCAGATTACAACCTCAATAATTATGAGGGATATCCTGATAGCATATCCATTGAACCAATCGATACCATATACCTTGCTAAAACATATCCATACATCTCATTAACATATAATACATTTTATGAAGTTTGGTTATTTACGAGAGAAACTAAAGTTGATTCAATTAAGAGATGGTGGTTTATTACCGAATCAAATAAAAATAAATTAAGATGAAAATAGAAACACTTAGATTACAAATAGAGAAAATAAAGATTACATCAATAGACCAAAAGCGAATTCAATCTGAAGTCTTAGGTCTATTGGATATGTATGAACTTGATAATAGAGAGGCCATTGGGCCAGAAAAAGTAAATCCATTTAATTTTATAGATACCACCGATGATGGGAATCGTGATTGTACTATGGATAATTACTTAGTTTTAGAATATAAATTAGAAGATTATAAAAAATAATAATATGAGATCAGAAATAGAAGTTCACAATATATTCGGGAAGAGTATAACACATCAATTAGTTGATAATGCAGCTTGGTTGGTTGTAAGTGAGGGTAGGTCTACATGGGCTTACACTAATGATAAGAGAAAATGTCTAGGTATTATGAAAAATGGAATGCCTGATATTGCCACTTCGGTGAACGTAGAATCCGTATCAAACCATGATATGATAACATTACTCAATCACTTTCATTGCTCTGTTAATAACACTAAAAAATTCAAAGAGAATGTTTTTCGATTACACAATATTTGATAACCGATATGTAGCAAGGCCGCATGATTTCTTTGAGTATATAACTATCATAGGTGCATTGACATTTTACACCGATGTGACTGTTGAATCATGGGCGAATTTAATTGAATCTGTATCTTAATTTGATATGAATGCTACTTGTGGTATTTTAATAAACGGAGATCGAATATTGATAGTTAAATTATCGGAGCAAACTGATTGGTTATTACCATGTGGTGAAATCACCAATGGTGTTGATGATTCTATAAAAAAGTTAATGTTAGATAAATTAAACATATCAGTCCGACCACTTCATGCCATTAGACCACATGAGAAAAATAATCTAATAACTCACCCGATGGTATTGGAGTATATTGAGGGGGCTCCTGAGTTTAAGGGGTACACTCATTTGAAATTTGTGAATAAATCAGAATCAAAGAAAGTGCGAATTGATATCCTACACAGGAGTATTGTTGCAACTTTCTTTGATTCATATAGTATCTTTCTAAGAAAGGATAGAAACTAATAATTTTAATATTTATATAAAAGGACATATCATTATGGCAGAAATAACATTAACAATATATCAAGCACAAATATTCAATATGGTTGAAGGGTACTTTTCTTCAAAGGGGTATCTTGGTGAAGATTTGTTTGAGGATACCTATGTATTACAAAAACGACTTGCCGATTATATAACAAATAACGTATCGCTAAATAGTGGTAATGATGATTCTGAGATTGTAGCTAATAGAGTATACAATGCGGTATTAAACATTCAGTTTGATAGGCCAAATGCAGGTGGTGGTGTGGATGATCGTATAAATCCAAATCCAACGGGTAATGATAATCCAACCGAAGAATCATCAACGAATCGAAACTAACTTAAAAAGAAACTTGCAATGTCAACTCACCATATTGCTACACCGCAGGTTAAATACACCTATGGGTGTATAATGTTATATGTAAAGTATTATAACCTACAGTTCACTCACACATGGATACCTGAAAAGCACATATTTAATGATACTTCTAATATGTATGGGCTTGAATCATACCCACACATTACACTTCTAAGTAATGTTTTGGCTGGGGTTAGTAGAAGTACAGTAGAGAATGTCTTAAATAAGATTAACCTACCACCGAATCTCAAACTTGAAACAAAATTGAGCAGGTTCGATGCAAACTCAAAGGGGGCAGTTCCGCTGAAATTTGATGTAATCGAATCAGATACCACTAATCAGTTGAATGATATTCATAAACTCTTAAAAGAGGAAATTCCAAATGAGTGTGAATATGATGAGTATCACCCACATATGACAATTGGATATGTAAAGGATAGGCATAGTAATCATTATGGTAATAATTCAGATGGTAAAAATATCATATCCCATACACTCAAAGCAAAGAACAAAAAGTATCAAATATTAGATACCATATACCCAGTCTATTCGACACCCAATGGTGATGTTTGGATAATTAATAACAATTAATTAACATTAGACACTTGGAAATTTCATTCTTTTTTCGTATATTGTTACTGTAATAAAAGATAGGATATAAAGAAACAACGAGAATAATAAAGTGATGACAAACAAAGAAAGAGCATTAATGGTGGCAGAAGTAGCACACCGCAATCAAACCTATGATATATACCCATACACATATCATGTTAAACGAGTTGCAAATCGAGCTGAATCTTTAGGGTATGATGAGGCTATTGTGATTTCATGTATATTACATGACACATTAGAAGATACTGATCTTTCGTATAAAGATCTTAGAAAGGCATTTGGTGTGGAAGTGGCGGAGATTGTATATTGTGTTACTGATGAACTAGGCCGTAATCGTATTGAAAAGAAACAAAAGACATTTCCGAAAATAAAATCTAATTGGAAGGCCACAGTTGTTAAGATATGTGATCGAATTGAAAATGTAACTCAATCACTGCAATATAATGAAGCAAAGCTTAAAATGTATAAAAGTGAGCATAAATATTTTGTTGAGGCAATATCCAATCCACATCACCCACAAGATGAGGTGGGTAAGGCTTGGGGAGTGTTAAATGATTTAATGAATACAAATAAATAATAAAAATAATAAAAATATGAAAAAGGTAGTATTGTTTGCAATGGTCGTAGCAATGACCGTATTGGGATCATCTTGTACGGAGAATACAAGAGCACGTTCATTTGGTGGAACTCAGGAAATTGAACTAAAAGAAAATGAACGATTTGTGAATATAACTTGGAAAGATTCTGATTTGTGGGTGGTGACCGAAGACACTTTAACTGGTATTGGATATGCTAGAGAGAGATCAAGGTATGGTGTGTTAGAAGGCACGGTTATTATAAAAAGAAAAGGTACTACAGGCCTATAACTAAAATGATTGAAACTGATGTTTAACGAAAACCCGTGGCACGAGCACCCCACTACGATACCATACCTAATAGATAGACAGTATGAAGTGATGTTAAAGGGTGGGGAAATTGAAGAAGACACCTTTACAGGATTTAATTGGTACAATTATGATTGGACTGATATAATCGCATGGCGATACTTAACAAATTCTTAATAATGATAATAATGAGAGGACTTATAATGGCATTTATCATCACATTTTTTGAAATCATAATTGTAATTATGATCACCTTAATTATATTAATGATTATCTGTTTTGTGGAATGGAATACTGATTCAGTCGATTGGGTTATTAATTGGTTAACCGAACCGTGGGGTAGGGGTGCTAGAATTAGTATCTGTATTCTATTTGCATTTAATTGGTTTATCGGATTTGTCAGTGCAGCATTTGTGGATTAAAATAATATTAACATAAATAAAAAATATGAATAAGTATAAGAAGTTTGTTAAGGAGTTATTTAATAGCTCAACTGAGTTGAGAAATAGTATTAATGATAAATTTCCAGGGGAATTTTCATCTAATGGTTTGATATCAAATAAGTGGCATGAAATACTACACTCTGGTGGTGCATTGTTTTATTATAATGGTGATTCAACCAATTACGGTTTCAGATCTAATGGTGCTTGGACATCATACGTTGTTGATCTTGGTGATCGGGTAGAGGCTAATGTAGTTTCAACTGATATAGTATTACCCAAACTAATAAAATTGGCAACTCGATTGGGGTATGTAGAGGGGGCTAACGTAGATCTATTTGAACTTACTGGTGATACACTGTTAAGAAATTGTCGCATCACATCAAATGAAGTAAACTATGATGAAGATAAGGATATACTTGTGATTGGTGGTTCGACGGTTTACCGACAAGGTAGATGGATGCCAAAAATAATGACAGATATTAGAATGTCAGAAATATCAGAGAAGTTTAAGGTTCCCGTTTTATCTATAAACATCATACCTTAGTAACAATGAGAATATTAGCAAATTTAATTATGTGCCCCGATGGAACCATACTCCAGTCACACCATCGGCATGATTTTAAATCACATATAGATGAAAATGGTCGATATAGTATGGTCGATGGTGGAATTGATTATCTTAAACGTGGTGGTGAGTTTATTGAGATGTCGATACATGAAGGTGACCCTTTCATATTAATACGTAGGTATATTTGTAGAATAAATAAAGACAAAGACGGTCTAGGTATACCAGTACATACCCCACTTTTCCAAATGGATATTGAGTGGTTAAAAACCCTAGTCGATTGGTTAGAGAGAAATCAACCCGACAATCCTTATAGAGAATATTACATAAAGGAGATTGAATGGCGGGAAAATGAACCTACATCTAAATAAAAATAACGAGCAATTTTAAATAATGAAACGATTCAATAACCTATTTGCCAACACATCTATTGTTAGGGAATACAAAGCTGAACCAAAGAGTTCATTATACACATCTATGTTAGAAAACTTTGTATACGGATTACTAGGTTCTATATTGGTGGTGTTTATATCACAGAAGCAAGATATGATGGTTCTGATTGGATATATGATGTATTATTTCTACGTTGGTAAGGTCATCAATCGACCGAAGTACGTAACATCACTTGGTAAGTTCATAGTATTTCCAATACCAACTACATTAGGAGCCTTCATAGGGTATAAATTAGCTTATTTACTAACAGATTTTATATAATGAAAAAGATAATAATTTACGAATATCAGTTAAAACTAATTGAACATGCATTAAGAATGACATCTAATATTCATAAGAGTTCGGATGGGATTACATCATTTGATAGGGTAGTACGAAACGCATGGGGATTTTCCCAAAATGCATTGGCAGAATCGGATACGGAATAAGTAAGATTCATCTAAATTTAACAATTCCTTAACATTAAAAGATTGATATATCAGTCTTTTTTCTTATATTGTAGTATGGATTTAATAACAAAAACTCAGTATGATTACTTATATAAACTAGCAACAAAAGGCAAACGTAGGCGGAATCGGTATTATTTGAATGTGCTTTCAAAAGTTAATCCTCAATCCATTATGTTTGAAATAACGGATGTAGATGCTCATATAACGGATGCAGATGCTCATATACGTGATACTGGAATCAATGTAGTATTCGAATCGGATGTGTGTATTAATTCAAGGTGGCTTTTCAGATTAACTGACGTTGGAAAACGAACTTTGCCATTAGAATGTCGAAATGCACTTCGTGAAGTATTTGATAGTGAAGAACATAACAGATGTGGATTTTAAATTTACTTTAAATAAGGAAATATAATGACATTACTTTGGCTTGATGATATGAGAAACCCATTCATTGATAACTGGTTGCGAGATTACGCACCACGATTTATTGATGAAGAAGTGATTTGGGTTAGGAGTTACTTAGAATTCACCGATTGGATCAATACTAATGGATTGCCTGATATGATATGTTTTGATCACGATTTAGGTGAGGACGTTGCTAGAGATAAAGTATCCAATGGACTGAGTAAACGACAAGCTAGGATTCAAAAACGTGAAACAATTAGTGGATTTGAGTGTGCCAAATGGTTAGTTGATTATTGTATTGATAATAATGATGAATTACCACAATGGTCTGTGCAAAGTGCAAACCCCGTAGGAAGGGATAATATAAATGGGTTGCTTAACAATTACCGTAACCATTGTAGTGAATGATACGATATGATAAACCATAGCAAAAATATACTCTTAGATAATACACAGTGGGAATTTCTATATGGTCTAGTAGAACATAGCGGGCCCACTTATGTAAAAGATCTCACAGGTAATTCTTCAATTAAATTTAATTATCACGGTTTTGGTGTAGATAGTATCATAAAACCTTATATATGGATGTATGTGTACAAGCACGGTCAGTCATATCAGTATAAAATTAAACAAAACCATGCCCAACGCCATATAAATGGATCTCAAATCCCACTTTTACTTAAATACACATTAAGAAGTCTATGGAACAAAAAACATTTAAATTAACTGAGGAACAATTTCTAAATAAGGTATAATAATTACAGATATGCTCACACAAATCCAATGGGATTATATGGAAAGTTTAAGTAAATCAGATGGTCGAAGTCATGCTTATATATTATCAAATAATAAACGTGTCTATTTAATACAATCCACTAATGAACCCCATCGATTAACGTTTTATATTGATCAAGGAGCCGTAACTGGACCATCATACTCAGTTGTAAGTAGATCGGTGAATCACCACGCCCTCACACGGGAAGTTAGAGAAATAATGCATGAAATTTGGGAACTTAACAATAAAGATGAATAATTCAACATTATTAACAAAAAAACAATATGATTGGATGTCTCAGATGTCTAAAGTGTATAATGTAGAACCACCACTTATCCAATTCAGCTCTTTCAAATTGGGTATATTTACTGGATTATCGGGTCGTATTTACGTTAGAATCGAAAAAGCTGATCATCAGATGTTGTTATATTCATTCGAAGAAGATCAAATTGGAGACCGTAGAATGCCACCAATCGTGAAATCGTGTTTAAATGAATATTGGACTCGTTGGAAATTTAAATTAAAATTAAAACAAATATTATGAAAATTGTAACAACAGATTACCCCTGTGGAATCAACACAGATGGTCAGAATTTTTATGTAGAGACTGAAATGGTTCGGGATTTAGATGGTGGCTTTAATGCATGGAAGATGAGGAAAGAACGATTTATAGATGCAAATGAAACTGTAGACGGAATTATATTGTATGATATTACACCTATTACGATAGATCATTACAATTACAATACGGGTCTTCAAATTAGATATGCGTACAGTGTAGTTGATGTTAAAGATAAAGTGGTAACGGAAACAATTACAGAAACAACGACCGTGACTGAAATCACATATGAATCTAAACCTTCAATAGTGAGCCTCAGATAAAAACTAAGGTAAATAATCCAATCAAACCTGTGTGGGATGAAGATGAAGTATATACATTATGCTTAAAGTCATATCTACGGGGTCTTTCAGATGCATCATCACATTTCTTTAAAGAAACATTTAGTAAACTTATAGAAGTTCTTATGTCGAAGAAGTTAACAAAATCTTAACATAGGAGATTTGGATACCTCATTTAAGTTCCGTACATTGCCTCTGTAATGATTAATAATCATCTAATAATAAAGATATGGTATTAAATGATATGGTGAATACGATTTTAACAAAACGACAATGGGATTTTATAAAATGGGCCGCTGATAACGATCACAATCAATTCTATAGTGGTGATTTCAGAGTAGAACTGAAAAACACACCCATCTTTCTACCAACCGAAGTCATAGAAATTAGATTAATATCTGGTTCTGGAGAAAAAGAACGTAGTTATACCTTTTACGCTCGTGATACAGAGTATATCGATTCTCTCATTAGATCTGACATGATATTCGCACTAAAAAGAATGTGGAATTATCATCGAAGAAATGGAAACATATAATTAATTATATAATGACGGTAATGCCTGATTTAACAAAACGACAGTGGGATTTTATAAATAGCAACCACCCAATGTGCTTGCCACCTTACTTTGGCCGTGATTTCGATTTGATCTCCAAGATTAAATATTTATCACCCTTAAACATAAGGGTTATAGAACTTGAATTAAGAATTGGCACGGGGGAATATGAATCTAGTAGAACACTCATTACTGCCGATCCAGTAGATGGAACCACTCATATTCCAGATAATTTCAAAACAGCACTAAGAGAAATGTGGGATTTTCACAACCTATATGGTAACATATAATAATTTTATGAGCATGGTAATGAGTACTCCTTTAACAAAACGACAGTGGGATTTTATAAAGAACTATCATAAAGCGACACATAATAGTGGTGTTTACTATGGTGTTGAGTTCACTCTAATCTTTAGGATTTCACATACACCAACCAATTATAGCTATATGGTGGAAGTTGAATTAATAACTGATGGTAATGGTAGTAAATTCAGTAAAAGACTGAGTTTTTGCGATCCCACTCAAGGAACCACTCATATTCCAGATGATATGAAATCCGCCCTAAGAAAAATGTGGGATTATCTTAACCCAATTTTCGATAAATAATAGTTTTCTTATGAATGATAGAGCAACAGCTGAATATTTAACCTCAACACAGTGGGATTTCTTAGAGATGTTGATGAAGAGTGGTTGGAATTTCCTTCCTCTAAATGGTAATGAATATATTAAAATAGAATGGGTCGATTTCCCCCCAACTGAAATGATGTTAGATATTATTTTATTAATTGATGGTGTAGTTAAATATCAATGGAGAATAGGCCGATATTTGGCCAATTCTAATCAATATCTGGAGCATAATTTGAGAATGACACTTAGAGACTTATGGGATGAAGTTAATGGTAATAAATAAATGAAAACAAAGTTAAAATGGAAATAATAGCAGAATTAATGGGAATTGGTATTGGGGCAATTTTAGTTGGGGTGGTATTTCTAATATTCATCCCATATCGAGTGGGTGAATTTTTAGTATATAATTATATTGGTAAACCGCATGGTGCAAGCGATAATATGAAGTGGATATATAAATACTTAATAGGATTGGTCGCGGTTGTGATTTTAACATCAGTTTGTTTGGGTGTTGGGTATGGATTAATAGAATTAATAAAATGAGCGGATTAAAAGAAAAAATAGAAAGGCACCTTGAGTGGGCAAATAAAAGGCTTAAACTTCAAGGAAAAGAGTTAGATGAAACTCAGATTGAGATATTGCAGTTTGCTATAGTAAGTGGGTTCACATGCTTAACAGATAAGCAATTCAGTGAGGATATTGAAGAAGCAATTCGAGATGGTGAGATGGTTTCTTACGGGCCCGAAGGGGCCTACGACTATTTTAGTCAAGAAATTGCATTGGATAATGTTATGGGAGCGATCAATGATCGGTTAAGTGGTACAAATGAATAAATTTAAAAAGAGTCAGAAATGAAAAAGTATTATTTCATAAATTATGCAATTGATATACCAGGTCAACGTATTTACTATGGTAGGGATTTGGTAGATCAAACCCCATTCCAATATGCGATGCATTATACAGAGCTCAATGGTCTTTCTAAAAAAAGAATCATCCTATCCTCTTATGAGATAGAACCTAGTGAATATAGAATGTATAAAGAATTAATAAACGATGAGTAAAATGGAGAAAGTAATAGAACTTAAAGAGACCCATCTAAGACGAATTAGAACAGTTAACAAAATGATAGATAACCCATTGACTCCAAAAGAACGTAGAGATAGATTGGAAGCAAAACTACACACTTACAAATGCTTTATAGTAGAACTAGAGGATATATGTGGGGATCAATAAGAAGATTCCTTAACATAACCTTAACATTGAAAATTAGGCTTAGTGTACTCAATTTCGTATTTTTGTCTTGTTGGGTTGATAACGAAGTCAGCTCGTTAATTTAAGAATTATGATAGTAGATCAAAAGCAAAGTGCCATTAAAGAAATTAGAAGTAAATCAATTCAGACGGAGGCGGTTGTAGAATCTATACATCCTGAACGTTATACTCATGAAGATGAGGAACTAAACGAAATATACGATGATGTCATCATATACGATGACTTTCCTGAACTCTACGAAGATGATGGGTATCTAGGATTGGATACCGATTACTAATATTAGTAACCCAATAAAAAGAAATTATGAAAGCTAATAAAATAAAAAAAGACGTAAACTCATTTCGATTGAAAGCAATCAATGTGGCTTGTGCTACTTCGGGATATCAACCATCGTGTGTTGAATATGTATCACTCGATGAAGATGGTATTCGTGTGGTTTTCGACAACCCATTTGGTTTTGGTGATGATGACTACGATACAGATACTATCGGTGTTTTATATGAAGATTTAGATAGAGATATCTTCGAACTTATTATAGAACGTATCAAAAATGAGGAAGAAACAAAAGAGCTTGCTAAAGAAGCAGAAGTGAGTACAAAGATGAATACTAAAGAGAATGAAATAATGCTTCTTAAAGAAGATTTAGAATGTGTTCATATGTACTTAGATGATATGGACACACCGAGGAAGGATGTTAATGGTAATGTGTATAGTATCGTTGGTAGAATTGAATGTAATAGGAGTGAGCAAATATCAAAAGATAATTTTATAAAGGCGGTACATACCCTAGGTTTATTTTCATATAAAACGAAATGATATGACACCATTAGAAAAAGCAAAAGAGCTAATAGAGCACTATAAGCAGATACATGATACTGATTATGAAATGGAAGCTTATGGAATGATCCCTTTAATGAAGAAACATGAACTTAGTGAATGTGCTAATATATGTGTGGATATGATAATAAAGACATTAAATGGGCCACAGTTCCAATATAAAGTGAAATCCGAGATAGATTATTGGAATGAGGTGAAGGTGGAGATATCAACTTTTGAAGACCGTTTTACATCATTGTGAAATTGCAGGGAATGATAAAAAGAATAAATTGTAAACACAATGACAATGGGGCTTGGTGTACTAACATCAATGTTAAACGATCATTATTTGGTATTGGAGCAAGATGTTGTTCAGAGTATAATGATAAAGAATGTAATCTAAAGGAGTTAAGAGCAAAGAAAGGAAACCCACCACCAAGACCGACATCAATTAAAATAGATAAATAAAAGAATAAAAACTAACATAAAAACAAAGACAAATGGGAAAAGTTATTTTTATAGGTGAAGGGCCTACAGGTGAAAAGCCAGTTGAGTTTACGCATCGTTCAAATGGAACGACGGGTTGGGTTAAATTGAGTACCACACCAATAATTCGTGGGCAAGTAATATACCTTGGCGCGTGTGATTATGATGGTGATATGTTTGCGGTGAAATGGGATTCAGGGTCTATTGACATTTATAAAGGACACCTCAATTCAGGAAATTTCTAAGCAAAAGATAAAATGAAAGATACACTTATAGAATTTGAAACCGCAAGGTTAGCTAAAGAAAAAGGGTTTAAAAATAAAAGTAATTATTACAATGGTGCTGGAGAGTTAATAATTCCTAATCATAACCATTCTAATAATATGATGCAAAGATTTAGATTTGAAGCACCAACTCAATCATTATTACAGAAATGGTTAAGAAAAAAATATGATATTTATGTTGAAGTAGCTCTAGATTATGGATACTATAACGATGCCGATGTAAAAGAAACCTATGGCATTCATGGATTTGTGTTTGAAATAGTAAATAAAGGCAAGGAAAAAACCGAGGATTCTCAGCTTTATAAAACATACGAAGAAGCATTAGAGAAAGGATTAATGGAAGCATTAAAAATAATAGATATTCAAACAAATAACAACTAACAACTAACAGTATGGACAAGTTCAATCAGTTAACAGATGAATGTATATCAAGATCCCTTAATTGTTCAATAACTTATCAAAGGATAAACGACTTCTCAGTTGAAATATACAAGGGTTATGGATCTAACTATGGAATAGTATTTTACACCGATGGTCATATTAATCCAAAAAAGGCTATTAAAAAAGCATTACAATTTCTTTCGAAGCGAACAGGAGTAGAGTAGAGAGTGCATCGGAATTAGCAGATGGGGACATAGTTGTAGCATAAATCAACGATATCTATCAGAATACATACATATACCACTCATAAAGAGATATTACGAAAACGAGTCATATATGTGTGTTTACGTTATTCATAATTTTAGGGGATTGTTATTATCAGACTAATAATATATCAGTACATTCATTGCGGATATGACAATCTCCATTAAAAAACAACAAAGGGTATGGTAAGGGTGGGAACACTAAACCATTCAGGAATAGGGTAGCATACTACACATTCTTTTCGATTTGGCAAAAAAAATCCAATAGAAAAACTCTATTAGCTGATAGACACCCTCTATCACGTCAATTTACATAGATATTATCTATCACATAGACAGCCTCTATGGATATTCCCGTGCCGCAAATCCTGTATTGATAGTATGTAACTGCTGATTATCAGTGAGTTAGACTACTTTGATGGCTTATAGGGATAGAATCAAAATCGCAATTAGGGCCATCCAGTGGGGTTTCGGTGCATAATTCACTATTTTGGGGTGATTCATATAGATAAATAGTATGAGAATCTGAGCCATCAAAAGAAAATGGCTTAATAATTTGGCTATTTCAATTATTATTCGTACCTTTGTAGGGAATTTGGTGTTAATTTTCGAAAATCGGTAGGAATCCAATAATGACTAAAGATTAATTTGGCCATTTCAACTATTATTCGTATCTTTAGAGGGGGGCTTGATGCTAAATTTATTATAAAACAACCAATACAGGCGATCTATTGGGGTGGAGACTACTTTGATGGCTTATAGAGACGAGGAAATTGTTTAGAAATCCAAAATGGCTATATATCACCCTCTGACTATGCTGCGACATCAATAAAATCTATTAGAAATCCAATAGAGTGGTGTGATTATCAGTATATTACAGTAATCAGAATGGCATAAGAATCCAATAGTATCTCAGTGCGCCGTAGGAATCCAATAATGACTAATTATTGATTTGGATATCTCAATTATTTTTCGTAACTTAGGATGGGATGGTCATGCGACTGAATTATTAATATGGCATGGGAATCCAATAATGACTAAAGATTAATTTGGCCATTTCAATTATTTTTCGTAACTTAGGATGGGATGGTCATGCGACTTAATTTGTGATCTGCCGTAGGAATCCAATAATGGCTAAAGATTGATAGGAATCCAATAGTGGTTATCTATTAATAGGAATCCAATAATGGCTAAAAATTGATTTGGCCATCTCGATTATTTTTCGTAACTTTGGATGGGACGGTCACCTCACGTGTCCAGTTGGGAATCCAATAATGGCTAAAAATTGATTTGGTTAATTCAATTATTTTTCGTAACTTTGGATGGGACGGTCACTACCCGTATCCCGACCGATCGATACATAACAAATTATAATATTATATAACATGAATATATCGATATCATCTATTCGCATTATAAATTAGGTAATTATTGATATTATCCGTATATTGCAATGTAAGATTGAGAAATCGTTAAGAGAGAAAGTTAAGAGAGTGTTATTAAGTTTATAAACCACACTAACTAAATTGATTAAACTATGAGAGTAACAATATCAATCGGAGATCGAATTTATGAGCAAGGAACTCATCGATCAGCACTCATATATGAAGTGATTAGTCCAACTCATAGTGTGCCAGTCTTTGATCCTACAGTGGAGCAACGAAGATTATTAAGAATTGAAGTATTGAATTTAGAAACTAATCCAAAACGATAATGAACACTCCAAAACTTTCATTAAACCAACTCAAGTCTAATTACCTTTTGTTACGAGGTCAATACCTTTCCACTGCACCAATGAATGAAATCGAAATTGACACTCTATGGTCAACATGGGCAGAACTTCAAAAGTTAGGTTGGAATTGGGCTAAGATCGAAGATAGCCAACTAAGAGATTAATTAACAATTTGGTAACATACTAAATTAGGATATCATATCATCTATTATTACCTTAGTGGTGTTGGGTTGAGAGAGTAATCCTTCCCAATTAAAAATCATCAGAATTATGGAAAAGCTAATGAGATCATCAAATGGAGATTACAACTATCACTTTCGATGGTGTAACGAAGAAGGTTTCTACGTTGGATTTAATGATGTATGGGCACCTAATAAAAAAGTGGCTGTGAAATTAGCGAGGGCTATGGAAACCAAAGCACATTGGGCAGCATGGGATGGGATGAAATACATTACAGTTCCAAATGAAATTGTGAATGGTGAGCATTGCTTCCGTATGAAAGGGATGTATGTAGTGACTAGCTCGATGAAGCGAGCAACACACAAACATTCAAAATTGATGACTCGAATAGGTAATATGTTAACTTATTAAAACAACTATGATAAGATATATAGTAAAGGACGTTGAAAAAAACAAGTATTACGCTGGGGATAGTTACGGCTGTGGTTGGTGTGATAGGCAGAGAATGGCTGACACATTTGAAACTAAAGAACTTGCAATGATTTTTTTAGATGGAGAGCCTTACTCATGGTATGCAATTGAAGAAATTTACATAGTATGTCGTTAGTATTAAACTTAACAATTTGGTAACATACTAAATTAGGATATGATAACAGCTACCCGTACCTTAGTGGTGTTGGGTTGGGGAAGTAACCCCCTCATTTAAAAACTATCAGATATGAATTTTAAACCACTATATCAATTTTGCGACAAGTACGATATTCCACTATCCGAAGCGACTTCTATTACCAACTTGACACTTATCGTAAATAACCGAGTGATGTCAAATCTAAGTGATATGCACGGTCTTATACCAACACACAGTAAGCTAAATGCAATGAAGGATTTTATTTCAGCATTTAACACAGCAATCAAAGTAGCAACGTGTACCAACATATACCAACGTTCACATAATTAAAAATTCAAAAATATGACATTTAAAGACTTTTTAAAAAAGCATGATTTTACTCCAATGGATTTAGTAAATCCTGAGTTGATGGATATCATAGTAAACAGTTACGGTGCTGAGTGTAAAAATGAAGGCATGGTGGCGATATTAGATATTGTAGAGGAAAAGCAAACAGAAGTAGAGGCGGTATTAGATATTGTAGAGGGAAAGCAAAACGACCTAAAGGAAATCGAGGATACTGAGATATTCGATGATGATGCGGATTCAGCAATGTATAATCACTACGTCAGTTAACAATTTGGTAACATACTAAATTAGGATATATCGAATATATTCATTATCTTTATTTTGTTGGGTTGAGAGAGTAATCCTTCCCATTTAAAAACCCCCATTATGAAAGAAGTTATCAATAACATTGAAGTTGAGTTAAGTGGTTCGATAGTTTACATCAACAATCTCAATGGTGATTTGCTCAGAGCAATCGATGTTAATCCCAATTCAGCGGTCACTGATTATAAGAACTTGGTAATTCGATTAAAGAAAGCTAACAAGCATTACATTTAACAATCTATTAACATTGGAAATTAGGATATGATAGTAATTATGCGTATCTTAGTGGTGTTGAGTGAGTGACTAACCCTTTAAAGATATTAATTATGATAGACTATAATTTACTAAATGATGAAGATGATGATTTAACAATCAGTAAGTTTGAAGCGGCCACCGCAATTGGATTGGTGGTATTTTTTGTAGTAACGACAATATTAAATAACATAACATAACCCAATTAAAAATTTAATTATGAAATCACAAAGATTTGTTTATTTAAAAGCAGTACGTGAAAATGATATCATCTATTTGGTAGATGAGGTCGGTCACCAATACAACGTTCCTATTATCAATGAATTTGGTAGTAAGGAATATAAACGTGCAGTAGCAGCTGTTAATTCTCCTGATCGGTTCTGTATTAAGGCCCGATGTAAAGGTACACTATCCAGCGGCGAATTGACATTTGGTAAATTTCCAGCAGCCAAGTATACTGAGTGTAATGTAGTTTCCAATTTTGATTTACCAGCAGGTGGACTTGATCAATATTTGGTTGGTGAAAAGGTAGTTGAAACCGATGAAGTGGAAACACCAACAGAACCAATAGTAACTACAGCAGTAGGTGTTGGTGAAGATGTATTAGGATTCATTCATAATGAAGCTAGCAAATTGAAACCCGAAATGCTTTTCATCGATGAACTGAAATGGAAATACCTGATAAGAAATATTATCAGAGGTAAGAACATTATGATGACTGGCCCCGCAGGTAGTGGTAAGACAATGGCAGCAAAGGCAGCGGCATCAGCAATCGAGGGGTATAACACTGAAATCTTTAACTTAGGTTCGACACAAGACCCACGAGCGACTCTAATTGGTAATACCCAATTTGAAGCTAAGACAGGAACCGTCTTTAACCAATCACCATTTGTTAAAGCAATTCAACGACCTAATACAGTAATCGTATTGGATGAGTTGAGTAGAGCACATCCAGAAGCTCACAATATTCTGATGACAGTATTGGATCAAGAACAAAGATACCTTCGATTGGATGAGGCACCTGATGCACCAATCATCAATGTAGCAGATGGTGTATCATTCATCGCATCAGCAAACATTGGTAATGAGTATACTGCCACTCGACAAATCGATGCAGCACTACGAGATCGTTTCACAGTAATCGAAATGGAAACGTTGACCGCAGCAGAGGAAACGGCACTACTCAAAATGATCTACCCTGATGTTAGAGTTAAGACATTAGAATCGATTGGTGAGATAACCAGTATGACTAGAGCAGAGGTTAAAAAAGAATCAGCTAAGTTATCATCAGGTCTATCAACTAGAACAGCAGTAGAGATAGGTAGTCTAATCTCAGATGGGTTTACTTTAGAAGAAGCAGCAACCATCACAATATATCCAGAGTACGAAGATGTAGGTGGGGCAGAGATGAGTGAGCGAGTATACATTAAGCAATATGTTCAAAAGTTTATTGAGGCAGATGAAGAAGATCTATTCGCAATAGGTGAGGGGTATGCAGTTAAATCACCATCAGTAGATGCGGGTAATCTTAATAATCCTTTTTAATTATTATAATATTACAATTGGGTTGTGATAAATAACGTAGGTGCCACTCCCCCCAGTAAGTAAGGGGGGGGGCGGCATTAACGTGTAACCAAAGAAAAAAAGACGCGAACCAAATCGGGCATTATCGACCCCCGTTGTGAGGCTACTTTTTCTCCCTAGGTAAAACCCTTCTGTAAAGCTTGTGTATCACACAAGCAGTATTTAATTAACAAGCAGAAGCCTTAAAAATAGCCTAAACTAGCTTTTGTTTTTATATTTTGTTAGGCACAGTTTATTATGGACTACGAAGAAAGAGCAGAACACGAAATTGAACTGATAGAACAAGACGAAACATTAAGTGAAAAGAAAAAGTCTCAAGCAATAGAAGATGTTATACAAGAACTCCGAGAAGAACTCGAAGACCATAAAAACGGTAGGTAATAATTTTTATTGTGCCTAACATAAAATAACAGATATGAAAAATAGTAATTTAGCATTATACGGAATACAGTCAAATATGGTAGGAGCAGAAACCTACGCACAAGCTGGCGACTTTGAGTTGTCTACGAAAATACATATCGTTGATGTCTTATTAGCCAACGGAAGTCATTTACATATAGAATGTAATACTGAGGCACAAGCTAGAAGTATCTTGTCGACTTTATACTACTACTCTGTTAACGGTAATGATAACAACGTTGTAGAATTTGACTTTGACTTTACATTAAACTACTTGCCGATTGAACTTGCACTCAAATAAACAAATAAACACAATAAATTTTTAAGATATGGAAGAATTGCTATTAAAGAATCAATTAGTTATAATGGAAGCTATGGTTAAGAATAGATTCAATCAAGACAAAGATGGATTGATAAAACAGATTAAAATAATAAAAGAATTCTTAATTAATATTGAACAAATTTGAATTATGGGTAAAATGACAAAAATGACAAAAATTGATGCGGCAATAAGAGATACCACATTATATTTTAGGAGAGCAGAAGAGAGTATAATGTTGCTAATGAGAGAGAAGAAAGTTTTACAAGAAAGGCTTAGTGCTCTTGAAGAGATAAAAGATAGCGACCAATATGAATAATTTTTTTGTAACTTTAACGGATTGAATAATAACAAAACTTAATTATGAAATTACACGAAATTATTGAAGTACACGACAAACCTTATTTTAGAAAAATGAGAGTAGAGAGTGGATTTATGTACAATTTTTGGGATGTAGAAAAGGATGACTACCAACAAGAATGGACTTTTGTGCCATACTCAAGCGAACTGGTTAAAAATTTCGAACACCGCATAGATACAACGGTAGGACTTTGGGCAACCGATGGGCCTGATTTAATCACAACTAAAAATACGAGAGAAGAATCAATAAAATGGTGGGATAGTTTAGGTTCAAACCCATTACTAGGGTTAATTGAAAAAGGTGAATTAACTACTAAGTATTTTGGCCCTGATAGAATCCCTGAATTATTAACTGGAAGAGAAATTGAAAAAATGTACGTATCTGAAAATGAAGATGACGTATATGTGTAGTTTTTACCCGACTAAATAAAACCGAATTATGGAAGAATTATTAAAAAAAATAGGGCAGTTGCAGTATGAAATCAGTATATTAGATATTGATGAAGAGACATTAACAGGTGTTGATATTAGAACAGAAGAATTAAAAGAGATGATAATCCAAGGGCAAGCATTACCTATAGATAGTGTTAACGTTTCGTTTGAATACGAAATGTTTATAAATGATAAAGGAACACCATTTGAAATGAACACTTGGATACCAATATCCAACGATAGAATTAAGGATGTTAGCAGGATAGATGAATACATTGAAAACGGTTTATTAAGAAAAATAGTTAATAAACGCTAACGATTGGGCTATGAATTTTAAAAAATACGGTTATGGAAACTAAATATTATATAGCGATTGGACTTTTATTAATATCGATGGTGCTAACTTTTTTTGTACCGCTTTGGTTTGAATTAAGAGAGCACAAAAAGTGGATGAAAAGGAACGATTTTTAATTTTTACCCGACTAAATAAATAACTAAACAAATGGTAGCAATAGAGTATTTTGATAGATATAGTAGCACAGCAAATGAGCCCGATATAATGGGTAGATGGGCAAGAACGGCCATCTATAAAAACATCAGAATAGCTTGGATAAGTAGAATAGAAAATAAAGATGAAATTATTTTTAGTGTTTCTTGCCATTTCCCAACAATGCAGAACGATACAGCAAACGAACATAAACTATGTTTTAGTTTGGATGAAGCAAAAGAGTTTGTACAAGATCGCTGGGAATGGTTCTTAAATGAGGTTTCTTAAACGTTAAGGCTATGTGTAGTGCCAAAATTTTAAAATAAAATTAGGTAGTTCAACATATTATTCGTATATTTACAAGATGTATAGAAGTCGGCAGCGAATCGACTAATACATTACAGACATTCTTGTACGTCCAATAGCCTTTGTGCTGTATCGCTCGGAATGTTTAATTGAAAGCCGCTAGAGAGGGTTCTTAGAAAGCGGCACGGGTTTGCGAAAGGAACGCCCACTAAGAAGGTTTATTACACAACCTATAGAGTTCTGAGCATCGGATTGTAATTAAACGAAGCACCTAATAACGAAGGCTCAATGAAGGTTAAGCATATCGTTTAAAGGTATCGCCCTACGTAGTTTCGCAACGAACTTCTTAGGGATTGCTATACCTTTAACTCAGGTCTAAATCAGGTATAGCATAGTATTTAAAGTGTACACTAACTAGTTTTTCTTTAGATTGGGTGGTAATTGTAAAAAATTACAACAATAAACTTGTGTAGTATAATTTAATTGATTACATTGGTCAAAGATAAGGGGGAAACTTAACCCAATAGTGAATTAAATTAAATAAAACGGTTTGGCTATGATGTCGGTTTTTATTTTTCTTAAAAACTGCATTATAGGTGGTGTTATACCCTGTTTTTGAGCGTTGGATAAAATAATTTACAGAAAAGTGTATTTTTATTTGGTGGTTAATACAGAATGCTGTATATTTGTAGTATAATAATTAAAACAAAAGAAATTATGACAACCCAAGAAATGAACAACAAGGTAATAGTAAGAGCAAAAGAACTTTTAACAATACCACAAGTGCAAAAAGAATACCAATCAAAAGAAAATGAAGCAGAAGCAAAAGATTGGATTTTACACCAAGCACTAATAACTCTTATGTATTCTCACGAAGAAAGAATGGAGATGCTAAAGAAAAAACAAGCAGCATAATGAGCAAAGACCTAATAAAATGGAGTGAACTGAGCCGCAAATTAAGCGGTTCAGACAACTCTATACGACATAATAAAATACCTAAAAAGTATGAACGCAAAGTAAATCGTTTACTGTGGATTCTCGATTTGTGGGAGCGTTGGGCAAATAGGGTATAACGTTTAGTATATGGTTTTGTAAGCCATAGCAGAAATTTACAATTGAAAAAGAATATTAATTGGCTTATAAACTATATACAGTGTTATAGTGAGTTTTTAAGTCATAAAATAACACAATAATGAAAACACATAAAGTAATTGACGTAACAACAATAAATGAAAACTCCTTATTTTACGGAACGATAGGGGAGTGTTATGAATGGAAAGTTGAGCAAGGATTTGGGTACAAAGTATTGCCATTATCAAAAGAGGAGAAATCTTTAGCTAATTCACTATAACGTTTGGCTATGTGTGGAAACTATATCTTAATTATTGCTAATGCTAAGTATAAAACCAGTAACGACATGAAGGAAAAAATTGATGAATTAATGGATAGGTTTGATGAAGGGAATATGTGTATAGATGACTTACACGGTGAGTTATTGGATTTATACAATGTTACCCCTCGTTTTTTTGTGGCTTTGGTGTACCAAAATGTAGGGGCTACAATGTTAAGAACCTTAGTTACAAAATGTGACAACAAAGATGAGGCGTTAGGCAAAGCCATAAAATACTTTGCAGAAGAAACAAAAGGTTATGGCTTAGTAATGAAAACAGTTACTTCTCCAAATGGGGGGTAATGGTTTGGCTATGAATTGAAGCCAAGTAAAAATGTTCAATTCAATTACAAATCTTCATAGGCTTTTATTTATAGTCTGTGTTATAAAACGTTTTATTATGATTGCAAAAATTAAAAAGGACTTAAAAAATAAAGGGTACAAGACACCTAAAGTAAAGTACAATAGATTGAATACTCATTCAATTTCTTATGAAGTTGCACTGAATGAAGCAGACAAATCAAGTGCTTGGGACGGACATTATTTTGTAGGAGAAGAGGGAACAGGAAATTCCAAAGAAGCAATGATTGAGGATTGGAACTCTTTTGTAAATGATTTATAACGTTTAGGCTAAAAACAGTAAAGATGAAGAACGAAATAAAAAACTTGATATATAAACACTTTGAACCTAAAGATGTGGGAATGGGAATTATAAATTGTATACACGAAGATAAAGACGTTGATAAATTAGCAGAAAGCTTAGTTGATTTATTTTCTATACCCGTTGTTAGTAATTGGGTTGCGATCGAAAGTGATGAAAAACCCAAAAGATTTACAGAAGTTATGGTTAAGTACACAAACGGAATAACGGCAATTGCCGTGTTTGATGGTGATGGGCGGTTTTATATCGAAAAAGATGACAGGGATATAACAGATATAGTTTTTGAATGGCATAATCTACCATAATTACGGGTAATGGTTAAACTATGTTATAGGAATAATTTTACGGATTAAAAACTAAAACAATGGAAAGACTAATGATGATAATAGCAACACTTTGGCAGGAATTAAAAAAAGATTGGAAACGTTGGTAGCGTATGGGTTTATCCGTATATTACCTCTATAATGATTGATAACCACCTAACAATAAAAATATATGGATTTTAGAGTAGAATATAGACATAGAGGAATACTTGAATATGTACATTTATCTAGCTGTGAAAATATAATGGATGCACTGCATAAATTCTATGAAGCACATGGAATAAGCACAGAGATTAATAAAATAGAACGTTGGTAAAAATTTATTAACAGTGAAGGTTGGTTTATCCAACTTTTTTTTGTATATTACAACATAGAAAAAACACAATATCGATATGAAAGCAGAAATGTACCAAATACTATTTGATGTAGAAAATAAAAACCTCACATCTGAACAAGCTCAAGTTCAGTTATGTGAGTTATTAAGTTTACTTAATACCGCCCATCTAAATTCCTATGACACTTATTCAGGCGATGCTTTACATAAAATCCCGTTTGGACTTTATGAGATATTTTGGAAATCAGGGGGGTCATCCCTTGCAAGTGTTGGTAATATGCACGATGGTGTGAGGTGGATCGCACCTAGTAACTGGACATCAGCGACTTCACCAACGGGTAGAATGGATAAACACGCAGATTCAATCGAGCGAATGGTTCTTTTGTATGGTACGTAATGGTAATAGATAAAAACAAAGTAATAATAACACAACCAAGAATGTTATGTACGTGTTGCTATACAGAAAACTGCAAAGGTGAGTGCTGGATAACAATTAGATTTTATAGATGGATAATGCGGGTATTAAATTAAAATATATAAAATGGAATTAGAAGAACAACTTCAAATAGTAAAGGAATTACTTGAAGCAACACAAGAACTTCAGGGAGAGTACCAAGATGGTTGGGATAACAGTATTGAAGGGGGTGAAAGGCTTTTGGAGTACCTACAACACAAATTTGATTATGAAAACAATTGTTTAACATGAGACACCAAATAGAATTACAAAGATTAGAAGTGTGGGCAAATAAACAAGAGATACTATATGCTTCATGTACTAAATCTAAAAAGAAACTGTACGTTTTAATGAGTAATAAATTTAAAGTGTATAGTAAAGGTAAATTAGTATATGAAACAATAATCGCATCAGCAGCAGTAGAGGCTTACAACGAACTTTAATTATACCCAACCCCGCAAAAACCCAAACAATGATAGACATCGACTTAATATCAAACATAGTAATAGGTGGCATAGACCAAGAAGACTTTCCTGACTTCTGCGATTCCTACATAGAATCAGGAACCTACAAAAGCAGAGATCTAACAGATATCGAGTTAGATGAGATAAACGAAGACTCGGCTTTTGTTTACGAGAAAACTATTGAATCTATGTATTAGCTAATGACTAAACTATGTTTTGGTTGTTTTTACAACTTAAATATAGATTTTGTTAGCATTAGTACGGATTATTAACTAAAAAAATAAATAGAATGAAAAAATTCAACATTAATGATTATATCTATATCCAGATAACAGAATTAGGATGGAAACACTTAGAGAAAACAGTAGGTAGTGAATACATAAAACATTGTATTAACGCTGACGGGTATAAAAAAGAGATAGATAACGAAACGTGGCATAGACTACAAGCGCATGACGTGTTTAGTTTATTACCTATGGGAACAGGATTTAATTTATTATACAATCCAAACGTAATGTTTGATGGGGATGCGTTAAAGTAGTATTAATGCTAACGTTAAGGGTATGGTGTCGTTTGCTTTTCGCAAATGCACTATAACCAGTGTTGTGCATAGTACGGATTATTAAAAACTAAAATTAAATAGAATGGAAATAAACAAAATATATAATGAAAATTGCCTTGATACAATGGCGAAAATGGAAGATAACTTTATTGACTTAATAGTTACATCACCACCTTATTTTAATGCTAAAGAATATTCACAATATGATAGCGTTTCAGAATATATGAGACAAATGAAAGATATTTTCTTAGAAACTGAAAGGGTGATTAAAGAGGGTAGGATGTGTGTTATAAATATTAGCCCTGTACTTGTTGCTAGGGAAAAAAGAAGTAAACAAAGCTATAGAATACCATTACCTTATTATTTTGTGCCTATGATGGAGGAAATAGGCTTTGAGTTTTTAGAGGACATTATATGGGAAAAGCCAGAAGGTGCTGCTGCAAATAGAAACGGTGGTTTTTTTAGGAGTAGAAAACCATTAGCATACAAGCCTAATATAGTTACAGAATATATATTAGTATTTAAGAAAAAGTCAAATTTATTAATAGATAAGTATTTAAAAAACAATAGCCTTGTTAGTGATGGTTATGAAAGGAGTAATATTTGGAAAATACAACCACAAACGAAAAGTAAGCGCCCAGCACCTTTCCCTGATGAAATTGCTGACAAATTAATAAAATACTATTCGTATGAAAATGATTTAGTTTATGACCCGTTTATGGGAAGTGGAACAACTGCAAAGATGGCTAAACTAAATAATAGAGATTTCATAGGTAGTGAAATGGTTGAGGATTACTGTGTAATTGCAAATGAACGATTAAAATAGTATTATGCACAACACAAGGCTAAACTGTCGTTTTCAATACAGTTTAGTTAATGTTATCTTTTGTTAATAAGTAAACTAAAAATTATGAAAACAATTAATTTATTTGGCAAAGAAATGCCAATTGAGAAAGAATACGAAGCAGCAGTTTGTGTATGGGAAACGATTGGTTCAAGTATTGATGATTATGAAGATGTTAAAATAAAACTAGGACAGAAAATATATAATATTAAAATATTGGAAACTGGTAGTATTATTTTTACAACATCACCAGATAGTAAAATTAATATGGTGACAATGTTTCCTCAAATGTTTGGATTTCCAAGCGATGAGCAACTAATTGAAGTTAAAAATTTAGAAGATATTATAAGCAAATCACATGATAAAATAAATGATATTTATAATAGTATTGAACGAACTGGTTATACTGATATACCGTTTTAAAACTAAATATTATGAATGAAGATATTATAAAATTAAAAAACTTGATTGAAGAGTATGAAGAACTTTGTGAAGAATCTGAACAAATGAGCAAAGATTGGGAAAGTGGTTCTGAATGTGAATCGGCAATGGCAGACCCTAGCGACAAATATATGAAGGGTATGCAGATTGAAGAAAAGCGCAATGAAATTAAGAGTGTCTTAAATACACTCTAACGTTGAGTATAACAATTAAAAATAGATAAATTATGAGTGTAAATTTTTTAAGTAAGGCTAACAGACAATTAATAATCGACCAATACTCAAGTAATAAACCACGTAAACAAGTTCAAGATGAACTAAGTGTATTTCTTAAAGTAACTCGTAGAACTATTAGGAGATACGCTAAAGAATTAAACTTAGGAATTAAAGCATCTCAATTAGTAGATGATAAAATTATGGTTTACGATATTGAGACAAGTCGAACAGAGGCAACCGTTTGGTGGACTGGTAAACAGTACATAAACCATAAGCAATTAAGAACAGAACCTAAAATGATTAGTGTTGCTTGGAAGTGGCTAGGTCAAGACGAAGTGCATTATCTAACTTGGGATAAAAACCATTGCGACAAGAAAATGTTAGAATCGTTTTTAAAGCATTATAATAAGGCATCTATGGTAATAGGTCAGAACAATAATTCATTTGATAATAAGTGGGTTAATACACGTGCAGCAAAGCATAAGTTACGAGTTGATAGATATGTAAAGTCCTTTGATATTTACAGAATGGCAAAACGATATTTTAGATTACCAAGTTTCTCAATGGCTTATATGGCTAAGTACTTTGGATTAACATTAAAGCAATCTCACGAAGGTACACATATGTGGGATATGATTGAGTACGGTAGTAAAGCCGAACAAGCTGAGTACTTAGGTAAAATGGTGGATTATAACAAAGGGGATATTGTAACTACTGAGGAATTGTATATGACTTTAAAACCTTATTTTGGTAGTGTAACTAATAATGCAGTTAAGCGAGGTTTACCTAAATGGGCGTGTCCTGTGAGTGGTTGTGTAGAAGTTAGGTTATTAAAAACTATTTTTACAGAGCAAGGAACAGTACAAAGGATTTTGTTTTGTGATGAGAGCCAACACCAATATAAGGTAAGTAATAAGTCTTATATGGATTTCTTACAACGTAAAATGATATAAAATAATATAGTATTAAAACCCGATAATTAACAATATCGGGTTTTTAAATGTTAAATTTGTTTATATGGTTTATTTGTTGTAAATTTGAGATAAAGAACACAGAACGAATGTGAATAATCAAAATGATGAAGTGGATAAAAATAAATAAAGACACTAAGATAAAACCATATGTTAAGATAGCATTTTTAACAAACCACATTATGTTTCCAGATAATGCTTATTTTGGAATATATAGTGATGTAACAAAAGAATATCATACTGATGGCAAAACCTTCGAAAGAGATGAAGTTACTCACTTCTTCTATGTGGAGAAGGTTGGTGTGTTGGACTTGAGTATTATGCAAAAGCAGTTTAATGAAATACTAGATAATCTTAGCCAAAAAGACATTAAAGATGGGGCTGATGGGGGTTAATAAAACTAATTAATTATGGGAATGGATATAGACTTTATAGCAGCCGACCAAGCAATAGATAAGTTGAAAAAGAAACTTAGTAGTATTGACCACGGAGAAAGAGAAAAGATAGCAGACGAGATAATACTTGCAGTAGATAAAATATGTAAAGAAAACTAATGAATAATTAATAAATATGTATTTATAGGTAGATGTTAATAAACAATCTGATAACCTAAAACCCTATACTATGATAACTCAACTACCTGATGAATCAAAAATTCCCAACATTCCAAACAAATATCAAAAAGCAGTAGACTTTTATATGGATGTAATCTATGATGATCGTGGGGATGGGAGAGGAAAGCTCGACCTATATCGACCCGCTAATGTAACAGGTGTAACCCCCTGTCTTATTTATATTCACGGTGGTGGTTTTGTTAGTGGTGATAAAAGTGCAATTATCCGATCAGCATTCAATGACTTACTTAAAAAATGCATTATGAGTGGTATCTCCATTATCTCAATAAACTACACCCTCACTAACAAATTATCAGATTCTCAGGGAATTGGTAGAGCTATAGACTCGATTGGTGAGGCATTAAAAGAAATTAAACTTAGTACTGATATATTACAGATTGACCCAGACAATATAGGATATTGGGGATCGAGTGCTGGTGGATATGCCGCAATGTGGTATTCTATGAAAGAATTTGGAACCATTGAAAACCCAATCAAAGGTAAGTTCGCCATTTCGTTCAAACCAAATGCTACAATGAATTTATTCAAAATTGAAGAATTGGGATTACTGGGGCCTGATGTGACATTAAATAGTGTATTACAAGATGCTGAATTAGCAGAGGCGTGTGTTCCTTGGTTTGGATTAAACGCAATTCCACAATCGGTAACGGATTTACAACCAGGTTTGGGGATTATGGAAAAGTACGATCCATATTTTCAAGAAATGTTCACATCAACGGCAAGTCCATTCTATTGTGTTATTGATGCTCCTGATGAGTTACCTGCTGAAAAAGTAGAGTACGTTCATAACCCAGCTAATGGTGCTGCATTAGAAAAAGCATATCGTGAAGCTGGAGCCACTGCATATGTATGGGGTACTAATAATATAAATCCAGTAGATTCATTACCACCAACAGGAAGACCTGGATTAGTAGAATGGATGTTGGGGCAGTTTAACATATAATATAAAACACAAAAATAAAATGGCAAAATTCGGTTGGAATACAAAGGGAACTCTAGGAGTTCCAAAATTGAAATCTTTTAGTGATTTTCTTAAAGATAATGATATAAAAGATATATGGTTACGAATACAAGGTGGTACTATATCTCAAAAAGAATATAACGTAGATTGGAAAGATTCAGATATTCAAGCATGGGGGGATTTATATAAAGCAAATCCAACAGTTAATCTAGTGTTTGTTATTAATATGAATGAACTTCCTGAGAACATAAAATTACTTTTTAATAGATTTTTAGCAGTAGGATGTAAGTTTGCTTTTATTGAATTTGGAAATGAGCAGTATCAACATAAATATAGACTTTCTAAAGACAAACCCGAAGTGACACCCCGTACAAAAGCAATGACTCCTGAAAAGTATTTAAATTTATGCGATCAATACCTTGCACAATTCATTGGATATGATTTAGCGTTTCAACTCGCACCAAACAAAGGTACAAACATAGATCAGTTTTACAATAACTGGAATGATGTAGTTCTTAATTACACAAAGAATATGCCTACAGTAAATTATACGATGCACGTGTATGCAAATGCTGGCTTTCGTTGGGAATTAATTTCTGAAATACAAGAAAAAATTAAAAATAAGTTCTTAGCTATTACTGAATTTGGTGCAGCCGATGCTGCTGATGGTGAGCAAAATGATCTATCAGAAGAAGAAGTTTTTAAAATGATTCAAGATGTTGCTAATATTCTAAGCGAAGAATTAAGAATTCAAGACATTGCATTTGATCAAGTACTATGGGTTCCTTGGGAAACTACTGCAATTGCTTTTAAAGATGGACAACTTACACCTAAAGGACAATTAGTTTTAGATGCATTTACACCAGAAGTTGTTGATGTAGAGGAACCAGTAGAACCAACTATTATTGTATTAACTTCATATTGGTCAACTTATCAAAGAACTTTTTGGGGTAGATTAAAAGTATATCAAGAATTAAGCTTTTCAGATGATTCCGTTATCCATAACGTTGTTAAATTTAATAGAAGAAAGGGTAACGGTAAAGTAATAACTAATAAGCATTTAGGGAAAACATTTGAAGAAATAGAAAAATTAATATCGTAAATAAACCTTAACAATTCCTTAACATTAAAAGCTTGGACATCCCAAGCTTTTTTCGTATCTTTATTTTGTTGGGTTGGGGAAGTAACCTCACCAATTTAAAATTCAAAGATATGACATTTTATTTAGCTAATTATGATGGTAAATCGTACTTGAAGCGTGGTAAACGTGGGGTTATAACTGAGGTAACTACTGGAAAAGAGTTCACCAGTTTAGGTGAAAATCCAATTTCATATGGAATGGCAATGGCATTTGAAACAGCAGTAAAACTTAAAATATAATATTATGAGAACGATAGTAACTAACAAAATTCAATCAGTGGATACCAGACCACCAAGATTAATTTATTCTTTATTGGAGTGTGAAACTGTTTTTCGTGAGTATAAGAAAACCGCATGGTATCGATCTGACATCAAAGAGGGGTTTTACAAAGTAGAGATATTTCACAGTGGGCAATCTTATTTAGGAATCGAAAATCCGCTCGGGGAAAACGAATCTGTTTATTTTGATAAAATCAAAAGAAAAGTTATGAGAAAACCAACTACTATTGTTACTATGGTATCAGGCAAATCTTATACTTTTTCGTTTTTGACGGAAACCGATGCAAAGGATTACTCAGATTTTGTAAAAAAATCCATCTCCAATGGAGATATTACGTTTTTGGAATTACCTAAAAGATAATGTGTTATGAAAAATCAAACAAATAAAATAGATTTAAGAAACTGTGAGACTGGGGATTTGTTATTTAGCTCATTAGGTGCTAGATTGGTGTATATTCGACCTACTAATGATGATGAGTACTTAGATCACTTAGTTAAGTATATCAATATTCCAAATGTGAAATGTGGTTATAACTGTTTTGGAACTAGAACACATGATGGATTCACTTTCGCAAAGAATAGAAAGCCCGAAACTGATCACGATATTATTGAAGTAATTAAAGTAAAGGACTTATTTGGTAAAAATTAAAATATATGAAAAAATTAAGAAAATTAAAAGTGGGTATGTTAGTAGCATCAACTAGACCACTTAGGGAATGTGGGGATCGGTATTGCATTGGAACTGTTTTTAGTATAACATCCAATTTTATTATGATAGATGATGTTTCATCTGGAGAATCAATATGCCGTAGATTGCCCATAGTTTATACGCGTGTATTGAAGAAACTCAGTACTAAGAAATTCGCACGACGATTGTGTGATTCTTTGGTTGATAATCAACCGATTGGGGTAGATTTGGGTGAACTTACTGTAATTGAAGATGAAATTCCTAAATTACAATCAACTTTAGCGGATTCATTTCAAAAGTATACTGATCGGAATATTGGAGTCTCTATGGACTCAGATAGACTTGGTGATGGTAGTGGTGGGTGGATTGAGATTAAAAAAGATGATATTACATTTGTCATCAGTTTTGATGGTGATGGTAAAGAAGTGGATGGAATGGCAGTTTTTAAGGATACTGTCGAAAGTGTTAGTACTGATGTAGTTTATAAAATGTAAAAATAGCAAAATGAAAAAACGTAAATTAATTGAAGTAGATCAAGAATGTGGTGTTGTTTGTGATAATCCTGTTTGTGATTTTGAAATCAAAAACGAAACTGGAGACCCGAATGTCGATATAGATATGTATCTAAATGTACCTTGCCCTCGATGTGGTGATAACTTACTAACAGAGGGTGATCTATACCGATACAAGAAATTTTTGAGAGTTATTAATTTTATAAACAAATGGTTCAGTTGGTTGGTAATATTCTCAAGTGGTAAAAATTATAAAGAAGTTAAGGTGTCGGTGCATAATGAAATAAAATTAGAAATCGAGAAGTAATTTAACAATTTATTAACATATCATATTTGGATATTACAACTATTGTTCTTATATTGTTTATGTAATGATTAATAACCCTCTAAAGATAAATAAATGACCACAGTAAAAGAAATGAGTAAATGGTTAAAACAATTCCCTGATGAAACTGAGGTTAAAGTTGGGATTCAAACCAATGGTGGGAATTGGGAACCCTTCGGCCCCGTTAGTTTTGAGGATATAAATATCACATCTGAGGAAAATAACTCAGATGGTACTGGTTGGGAATTTTTTGATTCGACTCAAAATAGGTTCATAAAAAACGACCATCCATTATTTGGTAAAAAAATACTATTCATTGGTGAATCTTGTTAAATAAAAAATAAATTAATATGGTAGATCAAAAAGATTTTGAAGCATTAATAATTGTGGTATCATTTGTATGTACAATTATGTATGTTATAGCGTCGGCATACTTACTAGGACTTGCTATTAAGTACATTCCACAGTTGGGTGATATTAAGAAAAAAGAAGATGATATTTAAAATATAAATATATTATGAAGGGATTAAATTTAATTGATGTAATTGGAACGTGTGGTTTAATCGCAATCACAATGGCATTGATTTATTTCGATAAATCAGGGGCTTGGTTCCCTATTGCAATATTAGGAATCGTAACAATTTTTAATAAAGAATAAATATGAGTCCAATTGCTGTATTTGTATATCGAATGAAGCGAGTTGGTATTGATGTTAAACTTATAGGGAATCTCCCTTGGATCTACATCAACGAAATTAATGGAAAGATTGTAACTGAAAAGTATCAAGGTGATCATGGATTTACTTTAGCCCTTGGATCAATCAGAGAAGCGGGGAAAACTAAATTCACAAATATATCCAAAATTTTCAATCTAATTAGAAAATATCGTAAGTATGAAAAATGTAAGAGTTAATGTGGTAACACAAGCCTATGAAAATTACAATCCAGATCACTCAGATGAATTTCCGAATGATGTGTGGAAACCTAAAGGTTTTCAAACATTCCAAGTTGATTTAGATAATGATGATGTGTTATTCACTGGCATTAATGTACTTATAAGTGCAATTAAAGATTCTATCAAAGATAAATCTGATGAGCATTGGAGATATACGTATATCAAACATGAAGTTCAGTGGACATCTGCTATAGAACTATCATCTGAGGTAATTACTGAAAAATTACGTGAACATTATGAATTAGAGCGATCCATTGCGAATTCATCAGAAAATAATTAAAATAAACTATACATAATAATGAAAAATTTAATATTAATTGCAAGTATTTTACTAATAAGTACCATCTCACCTGCCCAATCATTTCAAAATTTATGTGAGAAGAATAAGACCAAGTACACTTTAATTATTCCAGATTCAACATTTCAATTATCCCTTTTGAGGGATACGATAGATAGCCCTAGTGGGTTTTTCAAAGAAAAAGGTAAAATTGAAGTAAGTTATTGTAGAAACTCTATGGATTTGATTATTGCATTTGAGTTTAATAGAATGTACATAACATTACCATATAAATACCAATCAAAGAAATTGAAGTTGATATTGTTAAATGGTGATATAGTTCAAAAAAATGACACTACAATATCATATAGAACCCCACCAAAGGGAAAATTTTAAATTAAATGGAAATAAATAATATCGAAGTTGCGAATCACTTTCTAAAATTCAGATCGGATGATGATTTTTATTATCTACAGATTCTACAGAGGAAAAAAGAAAACCCTGAATTGGGATCTAATAGTAGAGTGATTAAAAACTACTATATCAATAGTTTAGATTATCTTAACCGAAGGTATGATAGTGAGATTATCCCACTATGTAAGCATTTTAATGCTAGAGCAATGCTACGTCTAAACGTTCGTAGTTATCGCAAAGTTGCATATAAATCTATGCAAAATATTGCTAACTCAATGGCTAATGGTGAATATGAGTTTATTAAAAAATCATATGATCGGGCGGTTGGAAACGGCCACAATGATGATGTGAAGAAATGGATTTTGGATATTGATGGTAATATTGATTCTGATTACATAAACCAACTACGTAAATATCTCATAGATCAAAAGCCGTGGGATGATGATAAGGTTTTGTATCAAATGCCTACAAAAAATGGCATTCATTTAATTACAACACCATTTGATTTACGAAACTTTGGTGTGATTTATCCAGATATCGAAATCCATAAAGATAACCCAATTAATTTGTATATTCCTTAGATATAAAGATCATACAGTTAAATTACGAATACAATACACATTAAAGAAAATAAAATATGAACGTACATGAATACCTGCTAACGACAGTTGGTGAAGAATGCTCAGAAACACACCACAGATGTAGTAAAGCTCTAAAATTCGGTTGGGATGAAGTTCAGATAGGTCAAACTAAGGCAAATAAGGATCGAATCCTTTATGAGTTTAATGATCTATTAGCTTCGATGGAAATGTTATACGAAACTGATATTGAAGAATTGATAAACCGTGATCAGATGGATAAGAAGGCGAAAAAGATAAAACAATATATGAGATATTCAAGAAAACAAGGAACCTTAACATAAGGTTAACGTTGAAAATTAGGGTTAACCAAACTAAATTAGTATCTTTATTTTGTTGGGTTGGGGAAGTAACCTCACCAATTTAAAATTCAAGGTGATATGATTAGTTTTCAAGAATACCAAACATTGTTTCCAATTATCAATAATATCGAAACCCAATTAGTAGATGCAGAGGTAAGGTTTGATAGAAACCCATGTAAGAGAACCGCAACTAAGTTTTCTAACTTAAAACATACCTTAAAGATCGAAGTAGTTAAAGCTCTTAAAGAATATAGGGCAACTGATGAGTATGTGGTTGATGTGATTGAAAATGAGAAACAACTGATGATAGAGTTGAATAACATTGTAAAGGGTATCTAGAATTGAACGAACATAAATAAAATATACAACTATGAATTTTTTCAATAATCTTTTTCATATCAACCGTAAATACCATTGGTATTCTGTTAAATTCATCTATGAAACAAAAAATACCAATCATGTTGTTCTTGATTACCATAATCAGGTTGGATTTAAAGATCAATCTTCTATTCTAGATTTTAGAAAGGTAAAGAAAGCAATGGGCCCGATTTATGGGATAGATTCAACTAGATCTCACCTTTGTAATAGAAACCTTAACGTTGAACTAGTATGTTACTTAGGATATTTTTCAAAAAAATAATTTAAATGGATGAAACCGAAATTTTGTTACTGATACTATGTATAATTTCTATTATAGTATCAGTTATTTCCTTAATATGGAATTTTGTACTAAATAAGTGGATAACGGTTGTTAAATCAACTCAAATTGAATTTGCTAATAAATTAAATTCAGTGCATGGTAATACTGTGAATCTCGCTGCATTAGCTAGGGCTAATAAAATGAAAGTGAATAGATTAAAATCTAAAAAGTGATGGCAGCAGATATCCCATTTAGGGTAATAATAGCAGGTGGTCGTGATTACACTGATTATCTAAAAGTATGGAATTGTTGTGATTTTTACTTATCAAATAAAGTCAATGGTGTTGAAGTATTAACAGGTGGTGCGGGTGGTGCAGATGCATTAGGTAAGCAATATGCAGATTTACGTAATTATTCAAATACAATATACTTAGCAAATTGGAAATCGTATGGTAAAACAGCAGGGCCTATTAGAAATGAAAGAATGGTAAAAAATGCCGATGCATTAATAGCATTTTGGGATGGTCTAAGTAAAGGAACTGGTAATATTATTAAATTAGCGAAAAGAGCTGGTTTATTAATTAGAGTGATATCATATGATCCAATAAAAAAATAAAACTCAAATTTCGATGGTTATTTAAATAACTATCATACTTATAGATAATAATGAAACACATTAACCTACATATAAATTATTCGTCGCCGGCCTTAAAAAGCCTGAATGATATTATTGCGTTCGGCCAGGAAACGGTCGTTAGGGCATTTCAACTATGTAGACGAGTTTCGAACAGTTGGGATGCCAGATAACCCAATTACCTAGTTCGGAATTAACTTCAACAAATTTTAACATTTTATATTAGATTTAATCAATAACTTTGATTATATTTGCAATGTAAGTTACGAATCTCAAACGTGGGATTTATAATCGGAAGGTTGACAGAATGGTATTGTAGCGGATTGCTAATCCGTGGTCGTTAGTTCGGCTTGTGAGTTCGAATCTCACATCTTCCACCAAAAATTAATTAACAATTTCTTAACATATGAAATTAGGTTTAACCAAACTAAATTCGTATCTTTGTTTTGTTGGGTTAGGGAAGAAACGTTTTCTTTAATCATTAGAGTTTGAAATATTAATATCGTTACTGTGGATCGATAGTAACGATTATAAAATAAATGGTACTGCATCATATCGGTGTATGCTGCTTCCCTGTCACGGAAGAGATTGTGGGTTCGAATCCCATCAGTACCGCTTTAGAGTTTTTATAAGTTTCTCTTTTAAAGAACTTTGTTTTTCCGCCCATTCGTCTAACGGCTAGGACTTTAGGTTTTCGACCTGAGAATGAGAGTTCGATTCTCTCATGGGTGACAAATTGGTATAGTTTAGCACATCCCCATAAGGATGTTAAAACGACTTTCAAGGATAAGGTAAGAAAGATGAATTAACATCTACCGTGCATATTAATAGTTTAGTTCATTGACGTATTGGGAATTATGAAGTGGTTTAAATTCCACTTCAATTTGGAAGGGCGTATGGCTGGCGTACTTATCAGTCTTGAAAACTGTGATGTCGGGTAAAACTGGCGTGTGGGTTCGATCCCCACTCTTTCCACAACAGCATAGGAACGTGAATACTCATCATTGAAACAAGTACTATACTCTAAGTGAAATTAATATTTAGTAAGTGTTGGTGATGCTTCAACGAACGATTGATAAAGTAACTTAAAAAATTATCATTTATGGTAGTGATTGGGAATAGCCAATTAATGCATGAAAACAGCTACCATAAATGATTTTACAATGGCTCGTAACTCAGCTGGTTAGAGTACTCGACTTTTAATCGAGGTGTCGTGAGTTCGATCCTCACCGGGCCAACAAATTTCGTTAGTTTAATCTTCGTGTTTAACAACACTGAAAAACGCCCTACGTGTGGGTACTGATAGTATGAAATCTATCACGAGATTACTTTATTAAAAAATAACCCAAATGATGTATTAGTTCCCATGCACAATGGATCTGATGTGATCATAACGGTATCATATTTCTAGAGTGTGGTATTTAGGGTTTATACCTTTGTGGCGAAATGGTTAATACGCGCTAGCCTTAGAAGCTAGTATCAGAAATGGTGTATGGGTTCGACTCCCATCAGGGGTACACATGCTGGAATGGCGGAATGGTAGACGCGCAGGTTTCAAAAACCTGTATCCGAAAGGGTGTGTGGGTTCAACTCCCACTTTCAGTACAAACAACTTCTAACGTGGAAGTTGGGTAACGTGGTGAAACTGGAAAACACGCTGTTTGTCTGCATCTGCCTTTGGAATTGGCAATAGTTAAAAGAGGGAAAAGTCATAATCCCGAAACTAGAAACAACTAGGCGAGGCGGGTGACTTAAGTATGGGTTCGAATCCCATCGTTACTACTAAGAGAGAAGGAAGCGGCGCATCACTAATCGATGAAAATACGCTGTTGAGGGGGCTGATTAGATGCCATGCGGATGTGACGTGAAATTCTCTTTTTAAATGCTCCTGTGGCGAAATGGTTATACGCGCTGGGTTTAAATTCCAGTATCTGAAACATGGTGTGTGGGTTCGAATCTCTCTAGAGGTACTATTAAAATATATGGGGGTGTGTAAGTAGCACTTACAGGTAGGTAGCATGAGAAGCTTGAAGAATCGGATAGAATTACGTAATATATCTGGGAGATAGTTGATAGCTAGAATAAAACCTACTGGCCCACCCTCACCAATTAAATGTTCCTTAATTAAGGAACATTATTAAAATACGGGCCAACTAAGATTGTAAATTTAGTTAACTACTAGGCTAGTGTGTCACACATGATGAGAAATAGGGTAGTTCCTTATAGTGAAAAGTGGTTGGATGAATTGCCACCAGATTGATCATCTGTCTAAGAATTAAGAGATAAATTATAGGCTTCTCACTGATCTATTCCTAACTTTTTACAAATAGGCTGAGTCGGCTCCTTTTTGGATAGACACGATAGTAATTTGTATTGAGGACAACAATGAACATCTCAGCTGGATAATACATGGTGTTCAACTTACTTCTATAGCTCAGTTGGTTAGAGCAATTCTTTTACATGGAATAGGCCATTGGTTCGAATCCAGTTAGGAGTACAATTATTAAAAATATGGGCATCGAAAGTTGATTGGATTCAGCAGCCAGACTGTAAATCTGGTCCTTTACGGGGAGTGGTTCGAATCCACCGAGGCCCACAATAAAACAAAATCCCACTTGAAGATAAACAACACTTACGTTTGAGACCTTAACATTAAGTTGGTAGGAGAGGGGTATAAACTGTATCAGCAGTTGTGTTTATTGTAGAGGTAGGCGTAAGATGTTTTGTGGTATAAGTACCCGCCAATCCCTTACAAGTATTCCACTGAAATTTGGATGGGGGTTTGTTTTATTTTGATATCGGGTTGACGAATGGGGTATCGGCTATGATTTGGAGTCATGGCGTAGTGAGTTCGACTCTCACCAACCCGACGATATTAGTAAACGCATCTGTAACTCAATTGGATAGAGTGTCTGCCTTCGAAGCAGAGAGTTGGGAGTTCGAGTCTCTCCAGGTGTGCAATTGTAATATAATATTACTTCATAAAAACTTGAAATAGATGTGGTAAAACACTACGTATCGGGTAGAATGGATAGGCAAAATAGGTTGGGGTTATACACAAGTCATGTAAATAGGAAGCTACCCATCACTATCCAATAAGATTGATGAAAATATTAACGATTATCCTTTAGAGTGGTGACTAACATCAATTATAATTTATCTATTTCAATATTGCCCCCTCATCTAATTGGCAGGATGCCTGGTTTTGAGCCAGAGAATTGAGGTTCGAATCCTTGGGGGGCAACTATATTTAAAATCGGTTCCATAGTTTAGAAGGCATAAAATAAATCTCTTGTAAAGATTAGAAATCAGTTCGATCCTGATTGGAACCTCTAAGGTGTTGTAACTCAGCGGTAGAGTGCTAGATTGAAGATCTAGTGGTCGGTGGTTCGATCCCACCCAGCACCACAATATAAAATACACAAGTGTCGTCTAATGGCTAAGATTACGGATTCCAAACCCGTAGATGGGGGTTCGATACCTTTCACTTGTGCAATTATTAACAATTTGGTAACATAGAAAATTAGGATATGATATCAAATAACCGTATCTTTATTTCATTCTGTTGATTCAGAACTATAACATTCCCCCGTAGCTCAGTTGGTTAGAGCGGCACCCTGTTAAGGTGAGGGTCATAGGTTCGAATCCTATTGGGGGAGCAACATAAATTAAATAACATATAAAATCTTAGAAGTTTGATAAGTATGGGTATATAGCTCAATTGGTTAGAGCATCACCCTGATACGGTGAAGGTTATGAGTTCGAGTCTCATTATACCCACTTAATTTTAATACGGAGATGTAATGAAGAAATTAATAAAAGAGAACTTAGATACTATAGGTATACTTGTATTTTTAACAATTTATACGTTAATTGTAATAAGTTATATGTACTAAGTAATTATGGTGATTATAGCTCAGTTGGTTAGAGTGCTTGACTGTGAATCAAGAGGTCGTCAGTTCGAGTCTGACTTTTCACCCAAAATGCCGTAACTTTTGGAAGGGTAAGGTGTAAGCGCTTATGCTAGTTGCTTGGGGTTCGAATCCCCGTTACGGCTCAAATATTTAAATCAAAGCGGAAGATTGTACATTAAATTGTCCGAAGTACTTAACAGATTGATTTAAAATTATGGTATAGTACCCAAGTGGTCTAAAGGGGCGGGTTGCAACCCCGTTATTCATTGGTTCGAATCCAATCTATACCTCTAATATAAACAAGTAATATATGTAATAATGAAAGTTTTCAAAAAAGTAAACGGTGAAAAAGTAGATGTAATTAAACACACTTTGGATGTAATCAAAAAAAACCCTGATGTAGAAATACATATCGGTACAGATTCACAAAGCAGTGGACATCTAACCACATACGTTACTGTGATTGCTTACAGATATTCCACACGTGGAGTTCATTACATATTTTGGAAAGAAAAAGTACCTAGAATTAAAGATAAGTTTACTAAATTATACAAAGAAACTGTATTGACTATTGAAGTAGCTGAATGGTTTACTTCTCAAATCAAAAGTGTAAAGGTTGAATTGGATTTCGATTACAATGGTGATAAAAAGCACTTCTCTCAAAGATTAGTTCCAGCAACGAAAGGTTGGGCAGAAGGTTTGGGATATAAGGTGAATATTAAACCAGTAAAGCAAATCGCTACTCATGCAGCGGATTACCACTGTAGATAACTTCACAATTTAATATTGTAGAAATTCCAGCTGGGAAGTGGAAGTTAACACATAAATATGGTATATCAGAAAAAGGATATCACGAGAATTTACCATACGCTACGATGGAATTATTGAAATAAATTAGGATTATCGAAATATTATCCGTATATTGTAAGAGCAGATTAAGAGTGAGAGCAAAAGAAACACATCATGCGAAAACCCTTCGTTTGAAAATGAGCTGTTGAGTTTGGGAATCGGGAGATAAAACGATGAATATACAGCATTGAGATAGGGCCCAAAAGCCTCTGATGTGTTTTTTTATATTAATGATTACATATGCGCCCATAGTTCAACTGGATAGAGCATTGTTTTTCTAAAGCAATAGTTGTGAGTTCGAGTCTCGCTGGGCGTACTAAAATACAATAAAATTGCGGGGTGGACTGGAGAGGCTCCAGCTCGGTCTCATAAGCCGAATGACGTAGGTTCGAATCCTATCCCCGCAACTAAACTTATAATGACTATAAGTGAAGCTAAAAGAAGTTGGAATTTGATAAGGGTTTATCACCAACACCAGTTATTTTTAGAAACCCCGAAAGACCCGAAGTGGTCGTTGTAAGTTTTTTATAAAAATTAATTCAACAATTATGATATTTAATTAAAGGTTAAACCTATGACCTTGTGGAGTATTAAGCACGTTCGAGTAATGTAAGAGCTTAATAACACTAAATAAAGATAGAATATAAATTGTTAGTATTAGGCTTCCTACCATAGTATAAGATTCCTAATAGACATATTATATCTATTATACTACACTCAATAGGTTGAAAAATGAGTGTATACTTTTATAAAACTATGGAAGAATGGAGAATAATTAGAGATTACGTGGATTATAGTGTTTCTAATAAATCAACGATTACTATACTATGATACCGATGGTAGTTTAGATGAAATAATGCATGAGAATGGTAAATTTATAAGATTTGCACCATTCCGTTAAGTATGATTAAATGCCTCGATGGTGAAATTGGTAGACACGCTGGACTTAAAATTCAGTCCTCAGTGATGGGGGTACGGGTTCGAATCCCGTTCGGGGCACTACAAAAATAATGATAAGGTTTTTAACGGTGTTAAGAATCAACTATAATTAACAACATAGATAACCTATATAATATATAATCTTATATAGTTAATAATATGATGGGTATACATATGAAAGGAATAATCCACATATATGCAATCTGAATAAGTAGTTATAGAAGATTCACCTGATTCAGATTCATTTTACCGATTCGCTGGTATTATGATATAACGCGAAATGAAACCGTTTAATGGGGTCTTAGCTCAGTTGGCCAGAGCACTGGATTTGCAATTCAGATGTCAGGGGTTCGAATCCCCTAGGCTCCACTTTTTTAAATTAATAGATATGAAGATAATATTTTTAGATATTGATGGTGTTATGGTTCCCGATTACCAAAAGGTAAATGATCAAGCATTTCCTAAAGATAATGATTGGGATGCAAAACCATTTTCTCAAAAAGGAATGATAACGTTAAATAATGCAATTTTATCAACTGATGCTAGAGTAGTTATTAGTTCAGATTGGAGAAAGCATTATTCGTTACAGGTTATGAGAGATATTTTTGTAGCAGCTGGAATTCTTTATGGTGAAGATACTATTATTGGATATACTAAAATAATAGGATATGGTGATTATAAATCTAATAGAGCACAAGAAATTCTAGAATGGGTTAGTCTACATAGACCAGATCAATGGGTTGCTATTGATGATTTAGATTTATCACCATACTTATCAGAGGATAACTTTGTCCACTGTAAATACCCAATTGAGGGTATTAAACAACTCGGCAAACGAGCAGAGATTGAAATAAAATTAGGAAGAATTAAACAATAACGATTGTTTATAATAATTGGGGCTGACTTGGAATTGATTAGCAGATCTAGTTTATGTGAGTGCAATCAGAGAAATGTCATCTATCTCTATAATCTATGGTGATAATAGTTAAACGACGAAAAGTCAGATTTTACCTTCGAAGATGCAATGTCTTTCGTAGGTGGTGAGTTCGCTCTAGCAGCGTAGCCGATGGGTGATAACTACCTAGAAACAGAAAGTTATAAGTGGGTGCTAACTACCTTAAAGTGTAGTAGGATAGTGGAAATCCGTTATGAGAATGTTTTTACAAAGTTGACATTATAAACCACATCAATAATTTTGGTATTTTGTTTATTTAGAAAAATGAACTATGATTGTGAATGAATTTGTATGACGTGCTGAATAAGACGAGGGTTCGAATCCCTCCAGCTCCAGATAACCGAAATTAACACACCTGCACGTGGTGGTTATCGCATATTCCGATTTGGAATAACTAAGATGTTAATAATATAAGCGTGAGTAGCTCAGTTGGTCAGAGCGTTTGGTTTCCAACCAAAGGGTCGTGGGTTCGAATCCCACCTTGCGCTCAAATAAACATTAAATTAAATTAGGATATATAAAATAGAATTCGTATATTGTATTTATATAATATATATTATCGGGCCTTTAGCTCAGTTGGTTAGTAGCAGTACGCTCATAACGTAAAGGTCGGGGGTTCGAGTCCCTCAAGGCCCACTCAAATTAAATAATAAGGATGATAAATGAAAGTAGTAACATTAGAGAACCTAGCATACGCTATTAAATACGGTAACAAATCATCAGTTAATGAGGCCTCATTAAATAGGGTATATCAACATACTCAAAAAGAAGCATCTGATAGCTTTTCTATAATCACCGCATATCGTGGTGGTAATAGTAAATCAGATAACACAAAAAGAAATAAACGATTGGAATCTGATGTTAGATCATTAGGATTGGGTTTCTTTAAAGTTAAAGGTTATTGGATGGAATGTAAGAGTGCTGATATTGATTACTCTAAATGTCCTGATGATATGAAGATACCAGTAGTTGAAGAATCGTTATTCATTCCCAATATAACTAAATCAAATGCAGTTAGGTTAGCAAAGAAATACGATCAAGATGCTATCATCTATCAAGGTAAAGAAACCAACGATACTGTTGAATTGATTTCAAAATCAGGTGGTTCTATTGATAAAATTGGTAAGTTTTCAGCTGGGAAAATAGCAAGAGCATATACTAAGGTTAAAGGTAAATCATTTACGTTTGAAGGATTTGAGTATAAACCAAATGGGATGTTAACTAGAATGGCATTTGAATCGATAATGAAGAAAGTATGAGGTGGGAGAATGTAAGTTTACCTAATAAGATACAATATCTTAAACAATTAATGAATAATTCTACAGTAGATGTAAGTAGAGATGTCGATGTCATAGATGCATTAATCACAGGTTCAACGACACCATTTTATATGGATGATGAACTTCAATTTAAAATGCAAGATTCACATATTACATACATGAAAAATTTATGGAATGTAGTTGTAGGTTTACAAAAAAATCAATCAATAATTGATTTAATTAAAAGTGAAGTAAAATAATATTTAACATTAATTTAACATCAAAAGTTTTGTTAAGTTAATTTTAATACTTATATTAGCACGGTTGAAACGATAATGATTGTGGAAACTATAAATGCGGGTGAGGGGTTAAGGGAATACCCGTTTAACTTCCAGTTAGAAGAAGGTGGGTCAGTTCCATCCACCCGCTCAAAAAGATTTAACATTAATTTAACATATTAAATTTGGATATCTTATTTAAGTTTCGTATATTGTGGGTGTTAAATAAGTAAAGAAATCGTTCTTTGAAAGTATTGAAAGTATTAAACTAAATACATGATTAATCCTACTTCGGTAGTAGGCACCGATTTGGCATCGGGGTTGAAGATAATCTACGTATTACCACTGTCCAATGGGAGTTTAATAATATTGGGTAGTTTGATATCCAATTAAAGTATCATCGATGTGTAACAGCCAGGCTGACAATAAGTTGATAGTTTAATAAAGAATAGAAATCCGTAAGGATTTTGAAAGGTGATATATCACATCTCATCGCTAATTCGTTAGTTCATTTAAACAAGCAACATCTTACCTGATACTCAAATCAGGCCATCATTACCAAATGGTGGATATAGCAGTAAGTTGATGTAATCGGGCCCTTGAGAAAGGATACGTTCAGAGCCATTCGGTGAGAACTAATAAGTGTAGTAACTTACCCCATTACAAACTAAATCAATGTAGTTAGAATAGGATAAGTTGTAGAGTGTGAGTTTGATTCCTTGCTAGGGATAAGGCGAACATTCAGTATGAAAGGTAAAAGGATTCGTATAGAATTCGTAGTAATCTTAAAATACCGCACAGTAGGATTTGCAATCCGAAACGTATGAGGTGTGTTGTATTTTGTATCTCAAAAGGGTATGAAGCAACTGTTGAAGCACACCTTCGTGAATTTAAACTTTGTAAGTTAGCTCAGTTGGTAGAGCATTTGCCTCAGAAGCAGATTGTCGGTGGTTCAAATCCATCACTTACTATCATATAGATAGAAAAAAGCAAAGACTTCAACAGTTATGGAAAACAAATCACCTAATCCTACACTCTTAGGAGAATGTAGGTTCGTAGAAGCTCGCAAGGCAGAAATGAATTGATTGAATTCTGCACTTAATCACTTCGCGGTGATGAATGGCTCGCAAGGTCAGAGGAAAGATGAAAGTTGAGTAGTTCCATAATGATATGAGTATAGCCACTCATTAAAAAAGGCGGTGATGTTGTCATACATTCGTGTTGAATGTGGATACGTTATTAACAATAGAGGTCGCACTTTATTGGCACGGTAACAAAAGTGATAACATAAGAGGTTTAATCTCAACCTACCAATTAAATTCTCAATACATACGTTATTAACGTTCTGTTAATAATTCACAAATGGCTTGTTTATTCAAGTATTTTTTCATATATTACATCATGTCGAACTTAAAAGATCATTGGAAACATAAGATAGGAAATAAACCTGTCCATCACTTTACCTCAGAACATTTTCCAGTAGAATTGATTATATTATCTGCTGGAATGATGTGTGATTCCCGTGGTGAATACGTAGAACATTATCATGTAATTGATTGTTCATCTGATTCTCCACCAAATATCACACCACCATCATTGGGATTATCAACCGAAAAAGAATTAGAATTCAGATTTAATATAAATTTTAAACAAATAACAAATAACAAATAATATGAATTGGTATTCAGTAAAAGTAAAAGTAATTACCGATAACGGTAAGACAACAAAAAAAGTAACAGAGCAATATTTAGTTAATGCGGTATCAGTATCAGATGGAGAAGTTAAGATACATGAGTTGTTCAAAAGTTCAGGGTTGGAATATGAAGTTTCCTCAGTGACTGCAACTAAAATTCTTGAGGTAATTAATTAATATGAAAAGCCCAACATTTGATAAAATAAAGAAATTTGTTAAGTCGGAATATCCTACAGCTAAAACTGCTGCTGATAATAACGGCAAATACTTTGTATCTGATGATAACGGTAAACTAATGAAAGCATATTTCATACCCAATCAGACCAAAGTATTTGCCGCTTGGCATGCTGTGTATGATATTATTAAAATCGATCAGAACATACAACGAACTCACCCAAATAAAATGGATTTAGCATCCGATGCGAAAAAAGCAATGAAAATAGAAAAAAGATTATTGAAAAGAAGATTTAGATAGTTTCACATATTTATAGATGAGGTATGGAAGATGAAGAAACACAAAAAAATAAAGAAACTTATTTTAAATCAGCAGTGGATGAATTGCCCCGAAACTGGTACAGTGATCGGAGTTGGCAGGATGAATATGAGGTCGATATGGGGGAGATAGATAAAACGAACCCACTATTTCAATCCATATATAATACAGATGCAGACTTTAACTCAGTTATAGATGAAATAAAATCAAATAATAAAGATCATCTAACAACTTTATCTCTACTGCCAGAACCAAAGTCTTTCGATTGGGATTTAGTAACCAAGAGTAACAGCATTATTACTTATGTAAATGAAGTTTGTGATACCACCGTACATAATGTAGTTGAAGAACCATTATTAGATGATTACTTTAACATAACATCTAATGACATATTATCTAATATTCTTTTCAGTAGAGGGGATAATGGGTATATTATCACTGGTACATCAAATACATGGAAGTTATTAGAGAAATTATCCATTAGAATGCATTCAAAAGTATTTGATATGCCGATGAAAGTAGGGATGTCTGAAACGGAAATAGCATTTGTGGGCAATTTAATGCGATATTATATTGTTCATCATTATCAATTAAATAATGATGTGATGTTATACCTAAACGAGTTATATAAAAAATATAGATAGGAGAGATATGAATGATGTAAGTGATTGGTGGGATGATGATGAAATCGATATATTTTCGACATTATCTAATGAAGATAAAATATCGTATATGTATGATTTATATTGTGATCCTGATGGTAATAAAATCATGTATGATGATAAGTTTGATGATGAAGTTGATGATGATAGTGAATTTTTAGATAGTGAAGAATCAATCGGTGTTACTGAAAATAAAAATGAAATAGTAATATTTGGCACTAATAAAAGTTCAATCGATGTTGTCGCGAGTAGAATATTTATGAATGGTATTATATTAAAATTACAATCCATTGATACCGCTAACTCTAAATGTAAAGTAACCTATAAAATAATTGGTGTAGTAAATTCAATATCTGTAAACTAATATGAATAATATAAATCAAATGATAAGTATAAACGACAACTTATATAGTATCATCAGACGAATTAAAATTAATAATAAACCAATACTTGCATACTGGAAGGTTGCAAATAAATGCGATAGTGTGTTTAAGAAGGATGGGTATTATTATTTATGTAGGAAAATTGAAGAGATTGAGTTTAAAGAAATATCTTATGTAAATAAGTATCTACCTGTTGTAATAAAACAGGGGGAATAATCCCACTGTTATTCGTTAAAAGCTAGCTTTATGTAATACATTAACTAACTTTCGTTTTTCATCATCCCATACAAGTTTAGTATCCCTATATGTGAACTTATAAACGATACGCCTAGTTACACTTTCTTCTGGTTTCGAAATTTCTAATATAAAGCATTCTTTTTGAGTGCATATTAAAAACCGTTCATTGTTTAGATTAATTTCAATCTTACAATAACCATGTCTATGAATATTACCAGTCCACCAAAATTCACCAAATAACTCACATTCCATTTCAGGGGGCAATGGTAAATAATGCGATCCATCTGATTCAATAAGTGCAAAAAGAACTACAGTCTGTGGGAATATAATATCCACTTTAAGACCACTTTTTTGATCGTAGGTATCTAATCCCGTTTTAAATACCTGATGATCACCTATTCGACCACGTCGTTCTTTATAGGGATCAATCACTTTATTTTGAGCATTTACGTTAAATCCCATCAAAACTAATATTACTAAACTCATTATTATTCTTAGCATATATCCCCCTGCCCACATAGATGGTAACTTGTTCTGCTCACTATATATATATTCAATAATCTAAGTTACCGAATAAACTTAACATAAATTTAATGTAGAAAGTTTGGTGTCTCCAAATTAAATGATTACTTTTGATTAAAATAAAAAATATGGGATTTACTATAAACGAGAAGTTTGAAACTGAACTTCATTACCAAGATGTGGCATTAATTTCGGTTGCATTTTCTGAGAAAATTGAGAGACACGAACATACAATGAATCAAGATCAACTAAAACGGATGAATCGATTAGTTGATAGATTGGGGGTTGAAATGTATGATCATCCAGATAATGATATTGATATATCATCTGAGTTTGAAAGGAAGTTGTTTAAATTAATAAACAAATATACCTCAGCGGGCCTTAAAAAACCTGAATTAGTTAAAAAAATGGAATGGGTAACTGATAGTTGTAAAACGAGTTAAATGAAAAATAAATATGAATGAGTTGAATGAGTTCAGTAAATCTACGATCAGTGATATGGATGAGTTGATTGGGTGTAAATTCAAAAGAAACGTATATGGAGTTTCCAAATGGACTGATGTTATCAAATATGTATCTATTGTTAGAGAATGCAGTTTCAAGGTGCCTGGTTGGAAACCTGTGATTATGGTTAGGGGTAATCTTCATTCATACCCAATTGATGAAATTTTAATATTTGATTAATTTAAACACCCAGTTTGGGTGTTTTTTTATATCTACTAATTAGATATAGTATTCCCGAAACCTCTTATGATGATACTTATTTTTTTCTTATCCCTTAATTAATAGGATTTTAATTATTGTCAATCTGATATTAAAGAATAACTTATTAGTTTGTACTTATATATACATGGTTAATCTAAAGATCAAACATGAATAAGTAAAAAAGAATTGAATCAAGCTCATAAGTATTTATTATAACTACAATTTAAAAAGTTAATTACATGGTGTTTTGGAAAACTATTTTTAAAAAAAGTACACTTTTTATAATTCTGATGGTATTATCTACATTTGGATTATCATTCACAGCTGCATATTATTCTGTTTACGGTCTTAGTTCATTGTTCGCTGGATCTCAGATTGAAGTTATTATTATGGCATCAACCTTAGAATTCTCAAAGTTGGTAATTGCAAGTTACCTACATAATCATTGGAAACGGATAGGGGTATTTTTAAAGACTTATTTGACATTAGGGGTTGTTATATTAATGTTAATAACATCAGCTGGAGTTTATGGATTTTTGACATCAGCTTATCAGTCGACTGCATTTGAAATGGATATATTCAATAATAAGGTTGAGTTGTTAGAAACTAAGAAAGATCGGTTCATCACTGAATCAAACAGATATACAATTGATCGGAACAATATATCCAATTCGATAAATGAGTTGACAAAAGGACTGTCTAACAACGTTATTCAATATAAAGATGATGACACTGGTAAAATAATAACAACTACATCAAGTGCAACCCGCTCGGTGTTGAATACACAACTTAATGTTTCTCAAATAAATTACGATAAGTTATCAGATAAGATCAATACATTAAATGATTCTATTACAAAATATGAGCTACGGATTATGTCTGTAAAATCAGAAAGTACTATCTCATCTGAGTTAGGACCATTATTATACTTAACAGAACTAACAGGAAAACCTATGAATGAGGTTGTGAATTGGTTTACATTATTAATTGTAATTGTATTTGACCCATTAGCAATTGCTATGGTTATAGCACTAAACAAATATGTATCCTATGTTAGTAATAATGAGGATAATACTAAGGTCGATATTGTTCCACAGAAAACGAAACTTATCAATTCTGATAAAACTTCAATAAGAAAAAGAAAAAGAAAGTAGCTTATAATTTGTTTAATCGTAAAATATTTCGTATATTGCATAAAATAATAATAAAAAAACTATGGAATACAGATACGAAAAACCATTAGGTGATAGGGTTGTTGTCGATATAATCAAAAACAAAGAAGAGAAAACAGCAGGTGGATTATTAAAACCAGCGGGCCTTGATGATACTATGATGGGTATTGTTTTAATAACAGGAGATGGATTATTTACTCAAACTGGTGATAGAATACAAATGACTGTAAAAGCGGGTGATACGGTACTGCTACAAGGTACAGGCGTTAAGCATAAAAACGGTGATAAATCATATCAGATATACCGTGAAGGTGATATTTTATCAATAGTAACCCCAATATATAATATAGAAATATGATTCATATCTTAGATGAAAATGAAATTACAAGTAATTATAAACTTTTAAGAGAGATTATATCCAATACTTTTAAAGGTGATCGGTTAATTGCTTTGAATAATATGTATGATGTACTGGAAGAGAGAATCTTACTAACACCTGCATCTTCAACTGATTTTTTTCATAATGCCTTCGCTGGTGGTTATATAGATCATGTATTACGTGTTACACGTAATGCAGTAAACGTAATGAAACTTTATGAAGATTCCGAAATGGAGATTGGTGATTTTGATACTGAAACATTAATCTTTACAGCACTTCACCATGATTTAGGTAAGATTGGTAATGAAACTGAAAATTGGTACATACCTAATGATTCCCAATGGCATGTTGAGAATCAAGGTAAAATATATACCACAAATCCTAGTATGCATTACATGAATTTAAATGATCGTACTTTTTGGATGTTGAATCATTTTGGTATTAAGATTTCAGAGGTAGAGTATCTTGGGATCAAACTAACAGATGGGTTGTATGATGAATCTAATAAGCAATACTTTATATCATATAATAAAAACAATTATTTAAAGACATCATTACCGTTTATAATGCATCAGGCTGACATTATGGCGGCAAGATATGAAAATGACCGATGGAGACGTGGGAGTGGGGTAGCATTACCTAAATCAACAGGTGGTCGTCCATCTAAAAAAGAAAAGCTAAGTTCGATCAAAATGGAATCGAAATTAGATTTTGATAGTATATTTAAAACGGATTAAAAATATAATATGGTAGCAACGATAGTAATTTTAGGAATTGTATTAAGTGTGTGTGTTTTTATAATATACAATCTTTTCAAAAAATTAGAAAAATTAGAAGATGAAAATGAAACAAATTATGGATTTTTTATAGCAAGTTTTAATTCAATGAAATCAGCATATATGAAAATGAAGGATATTGATACATTGGGTTCATTTGAATCTGATGATGAATCTGGATCGATATTCGCTGAAATTAAATCCGCAATGAATTCACTTAATGATGAATTTAATTTAGATAATAATGTAGAAGAAACTGAGGGGAGAAATTAGAGAATGGGGGAAGTTAAGAAAATAAAGAAAAGAAGAAGAAAAAAATCAAAACGGTATTTTACACATATAACACAAGTAGCAATATGTGCATACAATGGAACTGATGATCAACGGCTTAGAAATAAGATTTATAAACGATTTATACAATATCCATTTGATAAGTTAGCAGAAAATGCGATAAACACATTTAAAACAAAATATTTTAATGATTCATTCGATGATGTAAAAGCTAATGTGGTGGCATTCCTTAATGAAAAGATACATATGTATATTCCTGAAAACGGTAAAGCATTTTCATACTTTACAGTTATATCTAGGCATTATCTATGGAATGAGAATAACAAAAATTATGATATTCTTAAGTCACGTGATACGTTAGAGGCTGTTGATTTATCTAGAGATATTGTAAATGAAGTTTATTCAGAAAGTAGTAGAGAATATAAATCAGAATTTATTGATTTATTTTCAGAATACATTGATGTTAATTTGAATACGTTATTTTCTAAACAACGTGATAGATCGATTGCTGATAGTGTAAATGAGTTATTTAAACGTAGGCATAATTTATATTCTTATAACAAAAAAGCACTGTATATACTTATTAGAGAACGAACTAATGTCAATACTCAATACATAACTCGCGTTGTTAACATATTAAAAACCTTATATCTAAAGTTATACACTGAGTACAATGCAAATGGACATATAAAAATAAAAATAGATGGATAAGGATACAGAATTATTTAAAGGTAAATCATTTTCTGATTTAATGTCTCATATATATGACAATTCTAAAAAGAAAGATAGGCAGCTTAAACTATTAATAGCAACGTTAGAACCATTAGTTAAAGATCTTAATGATGCGACAGTGGTGGTTCCACTTATAAAAGAATATATGGAAATCGCTGTAAAGAATGATGAGCAGATTGTTAAGTTGGCAGCTATTGTGCAACGTATGTTAAAGGATTCTAGTTCTGGTAATGATGATTCATTTGGATTGTCAGATGAAGAAAAGAAACAACTTCTGAGTAACGCAAGAGAAATTGATAATAAAATTGATTTACTTAAAAAGAGTGAGGGTGATTAATGTCTAATTTTTCATTAAATACTGGAATAGTTAAAAGTATAATTTTAAAAGATGATAATAGCAATTCGGTAAATTCTATTGGGGTTCATGTAGAGAATATCCCTAATAAATTAATCACAGCATACCCTTATGATTCTAATATAAAAAAAGTACCTTTAATGGGTGAGGCTGTATTATTAGTAAAATCGCATGATGGTAGTTCAAAACCAACCAACAAAACTTCCAATACTAGATATTATTACTTAAACCCGATTTCATTACAAAACAGTATTCATAATAATGCGCTTCCTGGATCTAAAACAATCAAAGTTGTAGATCGAAATTTAGAATACCAATCAACTCAAACTGGAAATCCAAATACATCAAGGTTAAAATCAAATAAATATAATTTAGGAAATGGTTTTGTGGAAGTGAGTGGGATAAACCAATTGCAACCATTTATAGGTGATGTTATTATAGAAGGTAGATTTGGACATTCCCTTCGATTTGGATACACACCAAAGAATAGTGATACTACTCTCAGACCTTCTTGGAAATCGGCTAAAGTTGAAGAACCAATAATCATATTATCAAATGGTAGAAAATCATCTAAAGGTTCTAATAAATATACCATAGAGGATGTAAATGATGATTTATCATCAATCTGGCTAACATCTTCTCAAAATCTACCAATATCAACAGCTCAATCATTAGCATTGGGAGTGATACCGCAGAAAAGTTTTAATAAACCAACTATACTTATCAACTCTGATAGGATAATTTTAAATTCTAAATCAGATTATATAATATTATCAGCTAAAAAATCAGTCAATATATCAACACCAAATTGGGCAGCTGATATGGATAAGATGTTCACTATATTAGAAAGTGTTATACAACAATTAGCAGATTTAGTATCAGCTAAAGCAACCTTTGCAACAGGCGCAGGCCCAACTGGTGTAGCAACTAATCTACCACAAGTTCAAAAATTGTTAGCGGATCTCAAATTAATGGCACAATAAATATGCCAGCAAATTGGAGTACATTCGTAAATACAGTAGCACCTTTTTTAGATAGTGCCGTTCCCAAAACCGAAAGAGACACTGCCCGTGTCATATCAAATTCTTATAAAGCATCAACATCAATGGTGTCTATTTCTAATATAATTGGATCAATTCCAATATTAACACCACCTACTATATTGATGGAAAATGCAATACTTGATGTATTTAATAAAACAAAACAATCAGGCCGTAAATCAATTCCACCGTATTATATTAAGTGGGCAAACGAACTATCATCGTATTGGTTACAAACTAAATGGAATCCACTTCCACCACCAATTGGATATGTGGGCCCGATTACAGGGGTAAATACTCAATTCGGTGGAATCGTAACAACTCTTAGTGTTAACCTGTTCAATGCATTTAATAACCCACCTTCACCCGTACCATTGGGAAATATTATATGCGCAAAATTAGTCACTGCATTTCAAATACATCTACTAACTATTACAGGATTATACATTGGAACTATACCATCACCAAATGGCCCTATACCAGGCCCACCATTTCCTTGGATTGGTATAGTGTAAAACAAATGAATTATATATTTATATAAAAGAACGTATTATGAAAGTATCGAAATTTAAGCAAATAATTGAAAACGCAGTAAAAAAGGCAGTGAAAGAGGAAATGAAATCTTTTTTAAATGAAATTGCCAAACCATCTGATGATGACATCATAGATGGTATAACTGATCAATCGGGTAATCAATTAATTGAAAACGAAAATATAAAAGAACAGAAGTTTGCTGCAAACTCGACTTTAAATCGAATGCTAAACGAAACTTATATTCAAAATGAATGGAAAGATGTAAATGGCGAAGGTGGTCTTACATCAAAAAATGCAATGTCTTTTGATAAGAATGGTGTAACACAATCAATACCAACTAACGACATAGATGGTCGGCCTGTGGATGTAGAATCTTTACCAGATGGTGTTAAAAATATGTTCACTAAGGATTATTCAAAAATATTGAAAAAATCTAAAGAAAGAAGTTTAAGTAAATAAAGGATAACTAATGGCTAGACGTAAGGAATATTTTTATGATCCTATTGATTTAAAGAAAGACACAGCAGTTGGTATTACTTTGCCATTTGGTAAAAAATCTGGACTTTTTAAACTAAGTTATACTACTGAGGAACAAGCTGTGTCAAATCTTAAAAACTTACTTCTTACCAAAAAAGGTGAGAGACCCTTTCAGCCTGAATTTGGTAGTAGGATTTATGAATTGTTATTTGAGCAATTAACACCAGATATTGAAAATGACTTAAATGAAAACATTAGAGAGGATATTGAATTTTGGCTACCATATATTATAGTAAGTGAATTACAAGCCACAATTATTGAAGATAAAAATTACGTTAAAGTAAAATTAAGATTTCGAGTTACAGAACAGGGAGCTAATCAGCAGATAATTATATTAGTAGATTCATCTGGGTTTGTAAATATAGAGTAATGGAGATTATAAATGGTAAATGATAATAAATTAGTAAATAAAGATGTACGGTTAATAGGTAGAGATTTCGGTCAATTTAGAAAATTGCTAATCGAGTTTTCTAAAAACTATTTTCCAAATACGTATAATGATTTTAATGAATCATCCCCTGGTATGATGTTTATTGAAATGGCATCGTACATCGGTGATGTCCTATCATTTTATACAGATACGCAGTTAAGAGAATCGTTAATTACCAATGCGGAAGAACGATCAAATGTATTTAATTTAGCCTCTGCATATGGGTATAAACCCAAAAATGTGGTACAATCTACAGTTGAATTAGAAATATATCAATTAGTTCCTGCAATCGGAACTGGGGATGATGTTAAGCCTGATTTTAGATACGCACTAACAGTTAACCCTAAAATGGCAGTGGGGTCTACTCAATTTAGGAATACTGAATTTAGAACTATAAAATCAGTCGATTTCTCAAAATCATCCTCATTTGACCCTACTGAGATATCAGTTTATCAAATAGATGATTCGACAAATGAACCAATATATTATTTACTTAAAAAGAAAGTAAATGCTGTCAGTGGTCGTGAAGTTGAATTACAATACACATTCGATAATCCACGAATATATGATAAGATTCGTATCAATGAAGAGAATATTATAGGTATAAAATCCATCATCGATTCAGATGGTGATAGTTGGACTGAGGTTCCATACTTAGCACAAGATACTGTATTTGAGCAAGTAACTAATGATGATGAAAATTCTACAAACTTACATCAGTATAATGATCAGACTCCATATTTATTGAGGTTAAACCGAGTTCCAAAACGATTTATTACAAGGTTTGATGATTCTGATGAATTAGTCATACAATTTGGAGCGGGTGTATCAGCAAATGCCGATGAAGAAATTCTACCAAATCCTGACAATGTTGGGTCGGCTCTATATAATGCCACATCAAATATAGACCAAGGCATAGATCCATCTAACTTCTTATATACAAAAACGTATGGAGCAGCACCATCAAACACCACATTAACAGTGACATATCTAATAGGTAATGGGGTTCAGGACAATGTACCTCAGAAAGATTTAACTACTATTATAGGTAGAACGTTTGGAAATGATAATACTTCTCAGTTAGATTCTAACCTATTAAGGTTTTCTCAAAAATCATTAGCAGTATCAAATCCTAAACCAGCACGTGGTGCTAGGAGTGAGGAAACTCTTGATGAGATAAGAAATAATGCTATGGCATATTTCGGAGCACAGAATAGAAGTGTTACTAAAGAAGATTATGTTATGAGGTGTTATTCACTACCACCCCAATTTGGTTCAATTTCTAAAGCACATCTGATTCAAGATTATAAACTACGTACTGATTTAAGTAATAGTTCGATTGGTGATGAAATATTAAACCCATTAGCACTTAATCTATATACATTGGGATTTGATAGTAACAAAAAGTTAACTCAATTAAATTTAGCGACTAAAACTAATTTAAAAAATTACATATCACACTATAGATTATTAACTGATGCGGTTAATATTAAAGATGCCTACATAGTTAACATAGCAATTGATTTTGAGATAATAGTGTTACCTAATCATAATTCAAATGAAGTTTTATTGAAATGTATTGATAAATTAAAAAAATACTTTAATATTGATAATTGGTCTGTAGGTCAGCCTATTAATATATCTAAATTATATGTTTTGTTGGATGGTGTTTCTGGTGTACAAACTGTAGTTAGACCTAATAACAACGAACAGGGTGGTTTACGTATTACTAATAAGTATAATGGTAATTATTCACCCAATAAATATAGTATATCCAATGCTACTAAGAATGGGATAGTATATCCACCAAAAGATCCATCAATATTTGAAATTAAATTCCCAGATACCGACATTAGAGGAAGAGTGGTATCTTTATCATTTTAAAGGTTAAACTATGATTTACAGAACATATGCACAAAAAGATTCTACAATCTACGAACAATCAGAACGTATGGATCAAAACACTGGTAATGATGAAATTTTAGAAGTAACTAAGTTCTTCGAATCTGAAATAGATTCAAATAACTTCATTGGTAATAGTCGAATTTTGATTAAATTCAACTTAACTGATATGTCATCATCTTTATCTAATAATGAAATATCTGGAAGTTCTATAAAGTATTATTTAAATTTAACATCAACTGAGCAAAGTGAAGTTCAATCTGAATATCAATTAGATATATTCCCTTTAGTTGAAAGTTGGGATAATGGTATTGGTCAATTCCACTATACACCGCAAGTCACAAATGGTGTGTCTTGGCGATATCGAAATGATTCTACATTATGGGATACTGGAAGTACATTATTAGATACCACATCATCTTATTACAAATCAAATGGTGGTGGTGTTTGGTACACATCTTCAACGGTAAATACTACATCATCGCAGACATTTAATAGTTATACTAATAATTTAAGAGTTGATGTTACTGATTATGTAAATGATTGGATTAGTGGTGTTAGGGATAATAATGGATTTATTATTAAACGGCCTAATATATCTGAGACTGGTTCACTTAGATTTGGATCATCAAAATTCTTTTCAAATGAAACCCATACAATATATGTACCGACTTTAGAAATAAATTGGGACAATACTATATTCGATACAGGCTCGTTAAATGAAGTGAATGATGTTGATCTAATACTATACCCCAAAAACTTAAATAGGTATTATAAAGAGGGATCTAAGGCAAGAATACGAGTAGTTGGGAGAGAACGATTTAGAGAAAGAACGTTTGCTACCTCATCATTATACAATACTTTAAAGTATTTACCTGAAAGTACATACTATCAATTACGGGATGTTGAAACAAATCTAGCAATAATTCCATTCGATGATATTTATACTAAAGTGGGATGTGATTCAGATGGTAATTATTTCGACTTTTGGTTTAATACATTACAATCGGAAAGATTTTATCAGTTTGAATTTAAAGTAGTTCGTGGTAGTAAGGAAGAATATTTTGATGGGTACGTTTTTAAAGTAATACGATAGATGGCAGATACAGTAAGAAGAAATTCATTTAACCAAATAATATCATATACTAAATTGGATGGTGATATATCACCATACCCAAAAATGGAATTACCTGCTCAAAAATCAACGTATAGTGTAGATTCGTTTAATAAATTTATAGATACGGATATTGATGAAATGTTAATTCCAGTTGAGGAATCTAATTTAACAGTAATAAATTTAAATATAATATCCATCTCTAACTTAGTTGATACTGATGAAACTTTAGTAAATGATTTCAATTGGAGTGGGGAGATCGTTCAGCTCGGATTTTCTTATGATGTAGGTAGTCCATCTTATTATTATATAGAAAATGAAATTTACCATAAATTACCATCAAGTCTCATAATAAACCTTGTCGCTGAAAAGTTAGGTAAACCATTTTTCTTCAAAGTTGGAGAGGATTATGAATATAGTGATGATCCTGATAATCAATATCGATATTTAGATTATGGTCAGAATCAATATATCATATATGATGATATTGGTAGATCTCCAAATAGGATGTACGAACGAAAAAGTTCTGGATATTTAGATAGTTTTCGACGTGGGTTAGATGTCATTCTAACTGATATAATAGTTGGTAATAATAAGGTAATGGATCTTGATTTTATTTACGATGATAGTATTATAGTAGATTTTCAAGGTGAATCTGCTGAGTATTTTTATGGTATAGAGTTTGGAAACGATGTCTCTACCCGTGTTGAGTTTAAAAAGAGAATTGACAATAAGTTAAGGCAAACTATATTGAGACCTGAATCTGATTTAAATTATAAATTTACAAGATTAGTTGAAAATATGAACCCTAATATTGAGTTTTCATTACAATTATTATATCAAAATGGTGAAACTACTAACTTACCTTTAGATGAATTTGATAGTTCGGCATCAATTGGTACGGTTGCGTTAGGTGCTATTAATGGTAATCTAATAACGGATACATTAAAACAAATTAAAATCATAGTGAGTATATAATGGCAATTAATAGGTTTAGTAATAAAAATATACTGATTGATTCTAAACAACCAATAGATCATGCTCAAATTTATGATGATTCTATTTTAAATAAATTAGATATTAGTAATGTATCATTGACTGATTCGCACTTTCCACCTCAATCAAAAATTGAGTATCACATATATTCTGAAAATAACCATTTGGGTGGTTCTGAATATCCAATAAATACTAATATTAATGATGGTGCTGAGTTTGATTATACAATTGATATCAACCCAGAAAATGATGTAAGATCGAATGGTGTTGGTAATGGTAATTATACTTTAGTATATAATTTCTTAAATACTATGATTTCCGATATGGATATGGATAGTATTTCAGCAGATGGAACTGAGATTCAATTATCAATATCAAATCCAATCGATTCATCTAAGTTAAAATCAATTTATGATTTTTTAAATAAACCAACTGATTTTAAACATGAATTTGCATTAAATTTTGGCAACAACGAAATAGAACCAATTGTTGGTATTTATTTTGATAACAACAAACGTGTTGGTGAGAGTGTAAGGGATATACAATTCCCTAGAACGCGTTTTAATCAAAAGGATACTAGATTTTATCCAACTGATTCTGGTGATTGGGTAGAGGTTATTTTACCTATTCAAAAATCCGAAAGCGAATCTGAACAATCGTTATCAGAGACAGAACTACCTATTGAATTTATAACAACTGGAAGAACTGCGAGATTTGAATTAATTGTTAATGAAAATAATAATATAATCTTTCAACAGGAACTAGATGGTAATTTTAATCCTATATTTTATACAGATGATGCAGATGTTGAGGATAGAGTATCTTCAATTAGTGCAAATTTAAACTTAACAGATGATCTAAAGGGGCAACCTACTTATGCTACAGTTAGATATTTCGATAATTCATTATTAAATCTAAATGGATTAACTAATATAATAGTTAAATTATACAGAGGAATTTCATCTGGATTAGAAAATGAACAACCATCTATTGATTTAGTACTAAGAGATTCTTATATAGACCGTGTTTTGGTTTACCCTACAACAACTGTAGAAAAACAAACAGATTTTTCTGCACCCGATTTCGCAATTGATTCGGGGAATTATGGAAAATCACAAGGAACTTCATTAAAAAGTTGGAATGATTTATTAGATACTAACCAAATAACATCTAATCAAATAGTTAATAATAACTTTTCTAGCTCATTTGGTAATACAAAATTAAACATCGATTATACTGATTTTAAAAACTTTGTAAAATACTCATCAGCAGTAGAGCGTGTTCATAACTTTAAATATAAATTACAATTAATTGAAAACTACGATCTTAGAATATCAACATTGGAATCTATATCGGGCTCAAATGCGATAACCAATATATCACAATCTATGAATAGGCGTGATATTCTGATCGGTGATTTAGATGGTTGGGAAAATTGGATGTATTATGAATCGACTGGATCATTATATACACATTATAGTTCATCTGCATTTACATTTGAACCGTGGCCTAAAAAATCATCATCACCTACATCATTTCCACTAAAGTTGTATACAACAACATCTTCAATAGCTGAAACTTATTTTAATGGGTTGTTATCCACTGCTAGTTACTATGATTCTACAAATGATTCAATGTTAACAAAAGTTACACCATCATCTATTGCAGAGGATGATTTAAATCAAGATTACTTACTTTTCTTAAATATGATTGGTCAGTATTTTGATGTTGTTTGGAATTATGTTAACTCATTAACTAATATAAATTCAAGAGAAGAACATCCACTTGATGGTATGTCTGATGAATTACTTTATAATGTTGCATCATCAATGGGGTGGCAGTTAACACACTCAAAGCAGAGAAGTGAACTTTGGAGATATTTCATAGGAACTGATAAATCAGGAAATCCCATGCAGAGTGGATCGTTGGCATCTAAATCTGAAAAGCAGATGAATAGTGAGGTGTGGCGACGAATTGTTAATAACATACCACATTTACTTAAAACAAAAGGTACCCGTAGAAGTGTAAAAGCACTTATGTCAATGTATGGTATACCACAATCATTCTTATCAATTAGAGAATATGGTGGGCCTGTAATTGATGAATCTGAAACTCAATTATATTGGGAGCATGATAAATTTGTGTATCATCTTAATTTTGATGGTGATAATTATTTAAAGACTGTTTGGGACAAGACTTCAACTTTTAATGGATCTGATTATAGTTTTAATGAATATAAAATTCCAGATGCTATTGAATTACAATTTCAACAAAATACAAAAGATACTGTAAGTTTAATAAGTAAGGGATCTGATTTCGCAATTATACTTGAAGAAACTGGATCATCAACTAATCGTGGTAATATTCACTTTCATTTAAGTGGTTCATCGGGATATAAATCATCATCTATTATAGATGTTCCTTTGTTTGATAGTAAAATGTCAACTATAGTAATACAAAGAAATGTTAGTACATCCTCAATAACCACAGATAATTCATACAGCCTTATATACAAACGTGGATTTAGAGATCAATTAACTGTAAGTACTTCATCTAAGTTAATAATAGATGGTTCGACTGAATCATCTTATAATGCGGCTTGGACATCTAGTGGTGATTTAATTATTGGTAGTGGTAGTTTACCCACCGATGGTACTACACCATCATTATGGGATAATGTCGGTTCACTATCAGGTAAGATTCAAGAATTAAGAATTTGGGAAAATGCACTTATAGATTCAGTTATTACAGATCATACATTGGCAAGAAATATGTATAATGGTAATACACATACTTCATCATATTTTGATTTGAAGATGCGATTTATACCAGATTCTCAATTAAAATCTATAGTGGGTACAACTGGTGTGGTATCACGGCACCCTAATCAGCAAATCTCAACTACTGAAAATGGTAGTATTATATCAGCATCATTATATAACTTTGAATCTGATGATTTATTAGGTGTAACTGAGGAATACTATACAAGAATCCCATCAATAGGTGCAAATAATATAATGACTAACAAAGTCAGAATTGATGACAATAATCTTTTAAAACCATTGGATTATGAAACGAGTAGTGAAATATCATTATATGATAAATCACCAGTAGATACAAACCAAGTTGGGGTTTATCTATCAGCGACGCAGGCATATGAGGAAGATATATATAACCATACTGGTTTTTTCAAAATCGATGATTATATTGGTAACCCTGATAACCGTGCTGGTTTCTCAGAAACATATAGAGAGTTAGATCATTTAAGACGTCGGGTATTTAAAAAATACAGTACAAAGAATTTGATTAATTCAATTATAGATATACTATCACGATATGATCTATCTGTATTTGAGCAGATTAGACAAACTATGCCAGCTAGAGTGGATTATAATTCAGGTATATTAATAGAACCGCACATATTAGAAAGACCTAAGTTTAAATCAACATCTAATATATCATATACTGATTTAGTACGTAACGTTACATTGAATCCGATTAATAGAGAAATTAATACTGAGTTCATTAATTTAGAAACTGAAATCAATGTAAATACAACACTAACATCTGATTATAATTTATTTGAAACTGAAATAGAATCGACTGTTGATGTTGTATCTGAAAGAAATGACCTATTAGAATTTGGTGTAATTGAAGTAGTGACTCCATATAATATGGCAACTTATAAATTCACCAACCTAGTTTGGTCTCCTGGACCTGATATTGGGTATGGGATTAATTGGGTATCAAACTCTAATGGGTATTGGAATTACAAACCAATGGGGGTTGCAATTACATCAAGTCGAGTTTCGAAATACGCTCTATCGCGGATATTTCATTTTAACACAGATGAATCGGCATCCTTAAATATACCATATTCATCATCATTAGTACCATCTCAGGTATCCACTGATTTCCTATCACTGGCTACTGCTAATCATAAATTTAATGGATGTAAAATTACATCCGACTCAATTACTACAAACTCACCAGATACTCCAGATGGTAAGCCTGTTATTGAGATATTTGAGGCTGATCCAAATGTTCTTATATATACATCACAAAAATCAAATATTGGTAATATTGATGTAGTTGCGGGAAATACTTTAACAACATTACGTATCGATGAATTGCACATAAATAAAGAAATACAATTTCAGAATCATCAAAAGTATCAAAACGAACTTAATTCATTTAATACAAACATTTCTATTTTAGAAAATATAGAATTGGCAAGAATCGCTGAATTTGATTTAATGGCGGATATTCAACTGAATAGAGATGTTGATGATAGTAAAATAAGAATCTCCGTTGATTATTTTATTAACGACTAATATTTATTAATATGAGTAATGAATTACGTAAGAATTTATTTGTAAAATCTAATAACCAAATCACAATCACACCATCTGATGAGATTAGTGATTCAGATTCTATAATTAAAATAATACAACCGATCCAAACAGAAGTTGGAAATGGTGGTATCGGTAATGTAACTAAAATAATAAAAAATATTGATCAAATCTCTAATAAAGATTTCATAAATAATTATCTAACAACACCCATTAAAAATGCTAAAGATGTAGTTGAGTTGTTAAATTCTTTAAGTGAGGGTCAATTAAAACAAATAAAAGTACAAGAGAATCGAATTAGAGATATTGAAAATAAAAGAAAAGTAGATTTTAATAATTCTAAATCGGATGAAGAAGAACGTCGTTCTTTATTTAAAAGAGAAATTGAAGTTAAGAAATTAGAAAAGAACCTTTTTATGAAACGAAATTACAAATCAATAGTTGGTGATCGATTTATAAAAGATGGTGATGAATCTAATGTACAATCTCAAATAGTAGTTGAAATTGATCGTATCATAGATAAAAAGCAATCATTACTGAAAAAAAAAGTAGATAGATTGCAGAGAGAAAAACTTAGAAAGGAGTTGGAATCTTCTATAAATTCAAATCCAATTATAAAGAGAATACCTTCTATGTTTTTTGAAAACGATGTACTCACAGATCGCCGACAGAAGCTACAAATTAATCCTGAAATTTATGAAATAAGTCAGATCACTCAATTGATAAATGATGTGGAGCAATTTCAAATTCAAAACAACAAAAGAATTATATCACATAGAGATGTTTTTGAAAATCAAGAATCTGATTTTGACACAAACCCAATATCATCACCATCTGATATATTAATTACGAAACGAAACTCAGATGATGTCAGAGTGGAGCTAGAAAAGTATAAAAAGTTAATTGAATTGAAATTAAGTTTAGATAATACAAATGAAGAACCCAGCCACATTAGTTTAAATAAACCATCACGTGGGACTGCGTTGGTAAATTAAATCATAATCTAACGTAAAAATTATTATTTTTATATTTATAGTTGTAAAACAATATATTAGGTAAAAACATATGGGATATTTGGATAACAGTTCTATTACTGTAGATGCAGTACTTACAAAAAAAGGTAGAGAACTTCTATCAAAAGGTAGAGACTTTTTTGTTATAAGTCAATTCGCTCTTGGTGATGATGAAGTCGATTATGAAAATTGGAATCCATCACATCCAAATGGAAGTGATTTCTATGGTATTATTATTGAAAATATGCCAATTGTTGAGGCGGTAACTGATGAAAACTTTTCAATGAAGTATAAGTTACTGACATTGCCAAAAAATACAATTCGAATTCCAATAATTGAAGCTAACCCAAATTCAATAGAAATAAACGAAGGTGGGGCTCAATCCGTAATTACTTTGAATACAATCAATGGTGGGAATGATACGTTGGGGTATACCGTAACATTACTTAACTCAAACGCAGCTTCAATCACTGGTGATGGGCAGGGGATAGCAGAGAATTCTGATCCAGTAGCACCCACAGAGGATAGACGTAGTGTTACTATTAGTACTAAATCATCATTTACAGTTACTACTAAAATATTATCCGATAACATTGATATATCAACTAAAATTATTGTAACTGGTAATGAAACTGGCGGACGGGAAGAAATTATATTAACTGTAGCAAACGTTGCTGATATTTCAGTAGGTTCTACGACCGATACTTCATTTGATACAAACGCTTCTCAAGGATTCGTAAGAAATTAAATAAAAATATTTAAAGGAAAGTAGATATGGCAATATTACCAGCAGGCTCATTTAACACATCAAAACGAACATTCACCGCATTCAAAGTTGGTGATGTTGTAGAGGGTGGTGTGGAGCGAGTAACAAGAGGTTTGTGGAGTGGGAATGTAGGAACGTTAGGTTCATTCTTCACTTCATCAGCACAATCAGAAACACAAAAACAATATTATTACGAAATATTTGACGGAATTTCAACTAGTACCACATCGGAAGCTCAATTCTCAGTAGTATATGGTAATTTAAATGGAAGTGGATCACTTGGTGTGAATCAAGATTCACCATCTAAAGCACTATACTCTCAGTACGCTCAAATTTTATTACCAGATACGCAACGAACGTTTACATTTAATAACGTAACCTCTGAGCACATATACGTTCTAAATATTAACAGAGCTAGACTTAAAGATAGGTTAGATCCTGGAAATATTCAATTCAATTTAGCTGAATTAACCAGTGCGGTACCAGATCAATATAATACAGGATCTAATTCTACAGTTAATTCATCTGGAAAAGTTATATCGTTAATTGATGATTCAGGAGATACGCAACAAACATCCAATCAAATTGGTAGAACTTATAATTTAGTATCAGGATCAATATCCAATGGTGTGTATTCACCTAAAACATATTATGGTAAAGTTTTCCCAGAACAAGGTGTTGTTGTATTCAATGCGGATACTCTAAATACCGAATTAACATTTGGTAGTGTTAGTAGTTCAAATACAAATGGTGATAATGCATATAAATTATATACCTCTGTTAGTGGAGCCGCTGCACTTAATACAAATTATGGAATAGCTGCAAGGAATGAGGAACGTGTACAATCTACATATTACTTTGTAAGAGCTAAAAATGGTGAATATAATTTCTCAAATAATCCATCATTTGTAACTGGATCTACTGGGGCATTTAGGCAATCTACATTTGTTAACTCACCTAAAACTTATATAACAACAGTTGGATTATATAATAGTGAGCAAGAATTAATAGCCATTGCAAAACTATCTAAACCTCAATTGAAATCATTCTCAAATGAAATGTTAATAAAGTGCAAGTTGGATTTTTGAGAAATCTTTATTAAACTTATCTTAGAATATGGTATTAATTCTAAAATCTTTCATATATATTAATATGAGGGATTTTATTATTTGTAGTATATGTGATTCAAAAGTAGGTAGAAAGGGATTACCACAGCACCTAAAAACACATAATGTATTATTTTCAAAATATAAGGAAGATAATTCAGATCAGTTTGAGACTGGTAATAAATGTAGGGTATGTGATAATCCAATATCCAAATGGAGTAAATCATGTTCTAAAAAATGTAGTATAATATGGAGAAAATCATTAACAGGTAAAGATAGTATTAGGTGGGGGGCTACCTTATCAGCTGAAACTAAAAAGAAAATGAGTAAATCTAATATTGGAAATAAGTCTAGAGTTGGTACTAAACATTCTATGGAATCCAAATCAAGAATGAGTAACACTAGAAAAGCCAGAAAATTAGGAATTGGAAAATTAAATGGAATGTATGGTAAAACACATACACCCGAAGCAATTAAAAAGATATTTGCTCATAAAAAAATGAATAAATTAGAAAAGAAGTTTTCAAAGTTATTAGACTCAATAGGTGTTAAATATCATTTCCAATATTTTATGAATAAAGATGGCGTTTGTAAATCTTATGATTTCAAAATAAAAGGTAAGAACATTATATTTGAAATAGATGGTGATTTTTGGCATGGAAATCCAAACCAAACTAACCATTGGAAAGATGTAGAATCTGTAAGAGCAAATGATATTGTAAAAGAAAATATGGCAAGGGCTGTTGGTTATAAATTATATAGGTATTGGGAAACTGATATAAAGAATAATACTAAATCAGTTGTAAATGATTTGAAATTAATACTTATATAAGAGATGTATAATAAAGGGAATTAAGATATGGCGGAAGCATACAAACCTATAAACCGAAGTGGTTTACAGCTTAGACCTTTTTATAGCTATAAACTCTGGAAAATAACAGATGAAAACTTTAGAATGGATGCTTATAAAATATCCACTATAAGGGCCCTGTCTCCAGATTTTAATGAAAAGATACCTGTATCTAAATCAATTAGTGGTGATCTATTAGTAGATGATGTCCAACTAAAAAATCATACATCTGGATCAACAAAGTTCTTAGCGAGTAAATTTCAAAAAGGAGTTTGGACTTCATTAAAGAGTGCATTTTACCATAAAAATATAAATGGACAATTATATTCCACAGCTTCGGTATTCTCAATACCACACAATAGGCTCGGTGATGGTGTAAAACCCAATACATTCAAAGGGGTTGATTTAAGTTCCAATACTGATGAAGCATATGCTTCGACATCATATCAAATAACGACATCATTCCATGATGTCAAAATAGATGAATATCATGGCTATATTGTAGATTCCGATCTCAATTCAGAATCGTATGTTAATGATTATTATCTAATGGGGTATTGGGGATTTAATGAAAAGATTTTAAATAGAAATTATACATTTGATCGTAATATATCAGATGGTAGTAAGTTTAAAAATAAATCATATGCTAAGGATATTAAGTATTTACCTGGCATTATAACTGATGGTGAATTTACATCTAGTCGAAAAGCATCTGGCACTAAAGCACTTCTTAATGGTAATACATCTTATATACGAACTTCTCATAATTCCCATTTTGATTTATTTAAATCCGATTCTTATTCAATTTCAATTTGGACTGACCTACCACCATCACAATCAATGATCGATAGTGATTCTAATTGGATAGTTAGTAAGGCTGGGACATTCACAGATTATGGTTTTGATAAGAGTATATCTAATATCGTATCAAACACAAATCAAGAGAATCCAATATATCCATTTGAAATACGAGTTAAGAACCAAACCACATCGGATAATGGTAAGGTTATTATTGGATTATCTGATGGGATTATTACGAATGAAATATCATCATCAACCTTAATAAATGATGGTCAGCATCATATTGTTTTTAATAAAAGTAATACATCTATGGAATTGTGGATCGATGGTACTCTAGATTTCAAAAAATCCATTAATAATTTAAGATCAAATATTCATAATCAAAATGATATTTTATTCGGAACTAAATATATCTCAGATGCAACAGTGGGAAGTATTAGTAATATCGGATCTTTATCTGGATCAATCGATGAGGTTAGATTGTATAAGAAGTTTCTAACTAGTACTGAAATCCAATCATTATCTAATAATAATTTTGAATCAGGATCAGCATATCAGACATCAGTAATAGGTCAGATATTTTACAAACACGGTATCGCAGTTGTATCCGATATGAGACCTAAGTATAAAAATATATGGTTAGGTCAATCTGGTTCTTGGGATTATTTCCCAGATAGGCCGTATGATTACAGCCGTGGGTTCACAACTGAATATAGATCAACTAAGTTACTATATGAAACATCAGTTTTATGTGAGATTGGTGCAGATGAGTTTAATGTTAGTAGCAACCCATCATTAAGACCTAATAATAATATTAAATCACCCTGGTTAAAATCATATGTAACTGGTTCTGATTTTTCAACATATATCACTACAATTGGATTATATAATAATAGTGGTGAGTTAATAGCAGTTGGTAAATTAGCATCACCTATTAAAAATAGAAATGATGTTGATATTACAGTTAAAGTGCGTTTTGATTTAGACGGCCCATTTGGAACACCTAAATACTCAACTGAGCCTAATGGTAAAACACCAACTTTAATTGAAAATAACGAAGGTAATTTTGTATGGAATACATCAGCACTGCCTGGTATTAAAATAAATGAATAATTATGGCACGGAGTGATTGGGATCATATTAAACGAAGTAAGGGTTTTAAAAGTGGACTTGAGGTTAACATAGCAGAGCAGTTAATAATTCAAGGAATTGATCCTGAGTACGAAACTGTTCAAATTAATTATATAGTTCCAGAAAAGAAGCACATATATACCGTTGATTTTAAACTACCAAATGGTATATTAATTGAATCAAAGGGTTGGCTTAAACCTGATGATAGAAAAAAACATATCTTTATAAAAAAGCAGCATCCAGAGATCGATTTGCGATTTGTATTGCAATCACCAAATGGTAAAATATATAAAGGTTCAAAAACAACATATTCTCAATGGTGTGAAAAGAATGGTTTTAAATGGGCTAAGAAATCAATACCACAGGAATGGATTGATGAGCGACCGACTGAAACTTTTTTTGGATAATCGAATTATTTTTTGTATATTGTATCTAATATGTCTTAAAAAATATAAAGAAATTGGAAGAAAGGTTATTAGTACTATTAGAATCTGTAATTGGAAACTCATATAAGAAATCAAAAAACAACCATGCGTTTTATTCACCATTTGTAACTCACAGCAAACCCAAACTTGAAATTGATATCACCTTAAATTCTAAGGGTGAAAATAAATGGCATTGTTGGATATCTGATGAAAAGGGTAGAAGTATTAAATCTTTGTTTAAAAAGATCGGTGTATCTAAATCCAAATGGGATGAGCATAATAATATATTCAAAAAGAAATACAGGTATCAAACTGTTGAAGATGAGATAAATACAGTTGTTAATCTTCCAGATGAATACATACCCATATGGCAACCAGGAGAATCGCTCATGCGTACCCATGCATTGAAGTATTTACTAAAGAGAGGTGTTACTGTACCCGATATGATAAAGTACAGCATAGGGTATTGTGAAGAGGGTATTTATAAAAACAAAATAATAGTACCATCTTATAATGAAAGTGGTATATTAAACTATTTTGTGGGGCGGAGTTTTTACAAAGAATTTCAATCACATAAAAACCCACCATCATCAAAAGACATAATTGGATTTGAATTATTTATTAATTGGGATTTGGGTATTACACTTACAGAGGGGTCTTTCGATGCAATAGCAATACGTAGAAATGTAATACCATTATTTGGTAAGTTCTTGCAAAACAAATTAAAATTAAAAATAATAGAAAAGAAACCACCGTTTGTTAATATTTGTTTAGATCCAGATGCAATGGAATCTGCAATTAAAATGGTTGATGATTTACATCAATGTGGTGTAACATCAGTTAGATTAATTAAATTACCAAATGAAAAAGACCCAGCTGAATTAGGATTCACCGCTATATCATCTTTGATTGAAAATGCAAAAGATATTACATTATATGATATGGTAAAAATGAAAATTGGGAATTCCTAATACTTATATGTGAGGGGTAATGATGAAAGATTATAATAGAGTGTGTATTGGTTGTGATGGTGTTATTACATATAAATCAAAATCACAATATAATGAAGCTAATAAACATAATAGAGTATGTAGGTCTTGCGCGAATAAACGAAGATCGGTTAATCCAAAACCACTTATAAAGGAGTGTATTAAATGTGGATATTCACATACATTCTCAACTCATAGTAAGTATATTCAATCAAAACCACTCAATGAGTATAAATGTAAATCATGTGCGAGTGTAGATGCACATACAGGTAAATCGGTAACTGCTAAATCCAAAAAAGCAATTGGAATTGCAGTTAAAAACGCATGGGCATCTGGTTCATATTTAAATGCAGTTAAAAAATCATCTGACCGATGGGCGGGTAAAAATAACCCAATGTATAATTCAAATAGATGTGGTAAATTAAATCCTTTTTATGGAAAAACTCACACTGTCGAAAATATAACCTATTTTAAAAATAGAATAATTAATGATAGTACACATAATAAAATGAGAGAATCGGCAATTAACCGAATCTCAAAAGCTAAATTTAATGGAAATCAAATGATACCAGGATATAATACATCATCAATACCAATCATAGAAGCAAAAGCTAAAGAATTAGGAATAACTGATTTACAGCATGCCGAAAACGGGGGTGAGTATATGGTATTGGGTTATTTTGTAGATGGTTACAGTAAAGAGAAGAATATAGTAATAGAATATGATGAAAAGCACCATAATCGGCAAATTGATAAGGATTTAAAAAGACAAAACGAAATAGAAAATTATCTTAAATGTAAATTCATTAGGATAGTTCAAATATAAACTAGAAAGTGTATGATATCGAGGGAGATTATTAAATTTGATGGTAGTATAGATAAAATCTATCACATAGCGGATGTTCACATCCGAAACCTACAAAGACATAAAGAGTACAGAGAGGTCTTTATTCGATTATATGATTATATTAAAAAAACTAAAACAGAAAACTCTATAATAGTATTAGTTGGTGATATCGTTCATGCTAAGACTGACATGACTCCTGAGCTCATAGAAATGTCTCAGACTTTTTTAAGAACATTGGCCGATCTATGTGATACTATTTTAATTCCAGGAAACCATGATGCAAACTTAAATAACACATCAAGGTTAGATGCACTTACACCGATAGTTAATGCATTGAAGCATCCAAAATTACATTACTTTAGAGATGATGCGGTTATTGATATGGGTGGATTGACATTCATACATACTTCAATTTTTAACCAAGATGGTAAGATACTTAAAGCTGATGATTATGATGGTGATTATAAAATAGCATTATATCATGGTGCGGTGGATCGGGTTCAAACTGATACTGGATTTATAATAGATCATAGTAATGTAAATGTGAATTCATTTAAAGGTTATGATCTATCACTTCTTGGTGATATTCACGTTCCCAATCAAACATTAAATGCAGAGGGTACTATTAAATACTGTGGATCTACTATAATGCAGAATCATGCAGAATCAAAATATCCAAAACATGGTATTCTTGTATGGGATGTCGAATCAAAAAAATCTGAATTTGTACCGATAAAAAATGATTATGGGTATGTTACTATTGATGTGAGTGATGGTGATGTAATAGGTTCTGTGGATATACCTAAGAAAGCTAGAATACGAATTAGAGCAGAAAATACATCTCAATCACAATTAAAAGAAATTATATCTGATCTTCGAGTGGGTAGGAGTGTACAAGAAATATCAGTACATAAGGTAACTAATGGGTTAACCACTACAGATGACACTCATATTCATTTAGAAAATGTGAGAGATCAATCGTTTCAAGATAAATTAATTCAATCATATTTAGAAGATAATTATATTCTATCAGATAAGTTAATACATACTGTTAAAGATATCAACAAAGATATCAATAAAAAGCTAGGTAGATATTCTGGGTTTAAAAATATTATTTGGAGACCTAAGAAATTTGAGTTTTCAAATATGTTTAGTTATGGTGAATCTAATGTTATTGATTTTACAAATATGAGAGGTACATATGGTATCTTCGCACCAAACACAAGTGGTAAATCATCACTATGGGATGCCCTTTCATTTTGTGTATTTGATAAATGCTCACGAACTTCAAAAGCAGTTGATGTCTTAAATTTCTCAAAAGATAAGTTTGATTGTAAATTTGAATTTGAAATTAACGGTAAGAGTTATTTTATAGAAAGACATGCTACGAAATCACTAAAAAAAGGAACTGTCAAAGTTGATGTTGAGTTTTATACCACCAATACCAATGGTGATAAAGAATCTCTTAATGGTGAGGAACGACGTGACACTAATTCTATAATCCGTAATTATGTGGGATCTTATGATGATTTTATATTAACAGCATTATCGACTCAAAACGATAGTGCTGGTTTTATTAATAAGTCTCAGAAGGATAGAAAGGATTTATTAGCTAAATTCTTAGATATGGATGTTTTCGAAGAATTATATCATATTGCAAACGATGAACTTAAAGAATTAGGAACGTTACTAAAGAGTTATAAAAATAGAAATTTAACTGAAAGGTTAAGTAATGCAATAGATTCGTATAATGATGAGAAATCAAAATTAAAGGTTTGTAGTGCAGATCTCATAAAAACTAAAGATGTAGAGAGTGAATTAGAAAATGAATTGGAAAAGTTACTATATCAGAAACGTGATGTAGATAATTCTATAGTTGATATCGATACTCTTAAAATATCACATATTGAATTGAAAATGCAAATAACTGATAAACAATCCGAATGTTCGGATATAGCTTCTGTGTTAACGGAATTTAAATCTAAATTAAAAACAAAAAAAACTGAGTTAAAGAAATATGATTTAAAGGAATTAAAATTAAAAAATGAAAGTTACATTCTTTATGTAAATAAATCGAATGATATTAAATCTGAATTAGATCTAATAGATGTTGAATTAAATCACAAACAAACCCACTTAGATGGAATTGGATCATTATCATTTGATGATGAATGTACTCATTGTTATAATAATAAAAATACACCATTTGCAAAGGAATCTAATAAGATATCTAAGGATTTGGATGATTTGAATATTCGAAAATCACATTTAACTATTACACTAGAGGGTGTTAATGAATTAGTTTTGCAGTTTGATGTAACTGATATTTTAAAAGTTTGTTTAGAATTACATAATGAAATTTCCACATTAGAACATGGTGTTGAGAAAGAAAGTTTAAAAAATAAAAGTTGCAGCTTAGAACTATCTACATTGGAATTAAAATTATCTGATGTTGATATAAAAATCAAAAATTCAGAAAAAAAGCAAAAGGATATTATTTTTAATAAAAATTTAAATATAACTGTAGATCGTACTAAGATTGATTTAGATAACTTTAAGGCTTTGGTCGATACTATAATGGAAGACATTACAGAAATCCGTGGTGATATAAAAGTACACAATGGTGTAATCGATGATGTAAATGAATCTATTTCTGAATTAAAAGATATGGAATCTAAATATGATGGGTATGAGTATTATTTGAAATGTGTGAAGCGAGATGGAATTCCATATAAATTAATATCTGATATTCTACCAAAAATTGAAGATGAGATAAATAATATTCTATCATCAATTGTTGAATTCAAAATCCTATTAGATACTGATGGGAAAAATATAAATTCATATATCGCATATGGTAATACTGAATATTGGCCATTAGAACTTACAAGTGGTATGGAGAAATTCATATCATCTGTTGCAATTCGCAGTGCTTTAATCAATGTATCTAATTTGCCACGACCTAACTTTATAACTATAGATGAGGGATTTTCATCATTGGACAGTAGTAATTTTAATTCACTTCATCTTTTATTTGATTACTTAAAAACTCAATTTGAATTTATAGTAACGATATCACATATTGATAAAACTAGAGATATGGTTGACCATATTATAGATATTGAGAAAAAGAATGGATTTTCATCGATACAATATTTATAGGAAATGGGGATAGATGTCGTTAGTATATAAAAAGGCTTATAGGAATAATCTAACAGATTTAGATGTATATATAAATGATCAATCTGAAAAATCTCCAGATTTCTTTAGAATGTCATATTTACCTACAGTTCTAACCAAGGGTAAGAACATGGTAAAGTTATCTGCACATCCTTTTAACCTATTACCAAATACTGAGATTCAAATTGATATTAGAGATTCTAATGGAGATCCTATATACTTTGAAATTCCAAACTTTATTGAAGAGGATAAGAGTAGAATAATATCTATATGGATTTATAATAATATTGGTGATTTAAATACGGCGAATGGTGATGCTATTATATCATTAGTAGCTACTGCTAGGATTGATGGTAATGGTAACACCATTCCAACTGTATTTAAAAATAAACCGAATGTAAGGTGGCAATATAAAGTTAATGTGGATAGGGGTAGGGATAATATAACACCTATCATATTTAACCCAACATCGTTACCCGTAATAAGTGCATCTGAAAGCATCGAAACCTATACACAAATACCAACAGGAAGTAGTGCTAATAGTATATCATTAATAACACAAACTGGCAGTTTATCATCGTATTTTTATAAAGGAAATACCTCAGTTATAACAATAAAGGATACCTCTAAGTTCAATTCCGAAATGATTGGGTATGATATGATCCTATCAGATTTTACTGAACCAGCTACCCCAATTACTAAGTATCGGAATCCAATAAATAATACATCATACACCTCATCGGTATCGTATCTATTATCAAATAACCGCATTGTATTAGAAACCCCATTCACCACTGAGTTTACCGATCAAACTGATTTAATACACACATATGATGCAATTTCAGAGGCTAGCTATAGTATTAATTATTATTCAACACAATCCAACACCCAACTAACCTCTAGTTTAACATCATTCGTAACCGTTGGTATTGATAATTTAGATCCAATATCAGGAGTAGTTGATAGGGTAAAAGTATTCCTAAAATCGGTAGCATTTCCTGATTCAAATTTTGAATTAGTAAATGATATTAGAGTGAATTACACAGGCTCATTAAAAATAAAGACTATCTTAAATGATAGGTTTATATCAGACCCTAAAATAATAAAGATAGAATACCTAAACTCAAATGGTGAAATATCAAGAACAGATTCAATAAGTGATGTATTTGTATATGAGGGTGGGAATTCATTAAATAGCACATTATATCCAAACGCAGGCCCATCCACATGGATAACCGATCCATCGGCATCTGGAAGTTCAGGATCAACCGTAATTGATGGGCCTAGTGTCGTAACAACAAACCCATCAGGCTCAACAGTAATTGATGGGCCTAGTGTCGTAACAACAAACCCATCAGGCTCAACAGTAATTGATGGGCCTGATATTATAGTATCAGGAAGTTATGGTGAATTTAATGTTGATAATTTATTATTAACAGCATCCGTGTATGGTAATGTACTCACCTTCGTAAAGGCTAATGGTACTGAATTTGATTTACCTATTGAGGCTGAATCGTATTCTTTAGAATCTGGTTCTGTATTTTATATAGTAAACCAAACATCACATGGATTTGCTATTGGAACACCACTTTCGGATTCTGGATCTGAATATGTATTAGCATCAAATACCGCTAGTGGTGAATTGGGATGTAACGGTGTGGTTTCGCATGTGTATAATGTAAATAAATTTAAAATAGTAACTAAAGGTGTTGTTGATTACACATCATCATTAACAGGAGATCAATGGTCGTATTTGGGTTCGACTCCAGGAACAATAGTAACTACAGAACCCACATCCGCTGGAAGTCAACTATTATATAGAAATATAACCAGTGGTCAAATTTATGTAGATATTGGTGATTTTTTTGTAAGGACAGGTTCCGCTGTTCCTGGTACCGCAATGATTCCTGATGTAGCAGCTGGATTGATATCAACTGTAAGTGAAATGGGATATACAATTATAATCAGTACACATTATTCAGGTGAAATAGTTGCCATCGGTGGGTTATTGCAAACAGGTTCATTGAATTTAAATGTATCAATAAATGATGTAACTAGCTCACAGGGCCCGATTTCAATAACGACTAGTAGTTATTCCGAAGTAGTTATTTCAGGCTCAAATATATTTAACATTGGTGATCGATTGGGAATTGATATTTCAGATATATCAGCATCGGCTGAATTGGACTTTGTAATTAAATTTAATAAGGATATTTAATGATATGGTATCACATCCCAAATCGAACAGCAGTAGATCCTCTTTGGTCTATTCGATCTCTAAGTGATTATTCAGGCTCATACTCAGTATTATTAAAATATTCAGGTGCCGATCAACCCACAATCACAATCGATGGTATCGATCAGATTGTAGGTTCTTTTGATGGATCGGGTTGGCCTGTTACAATGGAATTTATAGGTAGTAGTGAGAAAGAAATATTGATTTTTTCCGAAGAAGATGATCAATTTGAATTCGTAAATAGTAGTGCGTACTTTAGTGGAATTGATTTAGGTATTACATTAATTGATCTGAGTCAACTAACTGGTATAGATTCTGATAATTTATATTTAAAACGAAATATATATACTACAGTGATATTACCTCCAGTTGATATTAACGAAATATCAATATTAGGTACTGATAATGCAAATGATTATTCTGATTCTGAAATAGTTACAATAACAGGTGGTGGAACATACTCAGATTTATATGTTCAGGATTTCAATAAATGCTCTATAAAAATAGATGATCTATCACTTAGAACAAAATTACAGATAGGTGGTCGTGGTAATACGACATCAACGGCAAATACTTGCTGGTATCTCACTTTACCAACATCCAATAGTGAAGATTTCTCTTTCTTCGAAATAGGGGGGGTGTATCAATCACAAGATATCGATTTGTCATTATGGTCGGGGGCATTCTCAGGAAAATTCTCAATTTCTAATCAAGGGGTTGGTCCGAAATTACTGACACTTCCTAATAATATGGATGGTGTGGATGATTTATACATAGGTAATCACAGAACTATGGGCACGGCCAATAATATTGTATTAGACAATGGATCTGATACATGCCCAAAAACAGAGATATACCGAAATGGTATATGGAACCTATCGATATACAACCCCACATTCGATTTGTCAGATTGGGGTATGTCAGATTCATTGGAATTGCATGGATTTGGAAATGATTTTGCTGGGATAATAATACTAGCTGCACTAAACACAAACGACTTCTCTATGTTCAGATATGAATCGATTATGGAATCCCCATTAGTAGTCGATTTTACAGGATGGACAGGTAATTTTACAAATACCGTAGCTATAGGTAACTGTGGCCAAACCGAAGAGTTCCGTTTAATGCCTAATATTGCGGGAGTAACAAATTTTAAATTTAGCCAAAATTATGGATTACTTGATTTTCCATTAAATTTATCAGGGATCACTTTACTTACATCGTGTGTTATTTACAGACATGACAACAATGGTACCAGTTCAAATCGAATATTAACTCTCCCTCAATGTAAGGATGATCTTAGAGTATATAGTTTTTCAGATTCAAGACCTGTGAATTGGATTCAGGTGAACTTCCCATCTACAAATACCAATGATTTTTGGCGAATCTCTATGTCCAATGTGGGTAATTCTACAATTAATTTCTCTAACTGGACGGGTGATATTATAAGGCAGGGTGATCACGATTTCACCATACAGGGGAATCCTAATTTAACCAGCCTCTCATTGGGTTTTGGTGTGATTCAAATGAGACACATAATTATTAGAAGATGTGAACAGTTAGACTTCTATTTTGAGATTGGTGCGCAAATTCTTCCAGATTTAGCAGATAGTTATGTTGATTTCTCAATGAACGATTTAAGTCAATCAAATATTGATGATATGATAGATGATATTAACACAAATAACGCAGCACTACAAAGTGGTCAACGTTTTAATTTCAGCCGATCAAACACTAACAGTAATAATAGCACAAATATAGGCACAAATGAAGTACCAAGTTCATCAAAAATTACATTAATAAGTACGTTAAATAGTACATATGGGTTCGTTTTTAATTATTGGAATGGTTCTTCAAATGTAAAAGTCGGTTAATGTAAATTAAATTAGTGGTAATTGAAATTGATTAATATTTATAGGTATGAAACTAAAAGATGCATCAAAGTCCGTAATAGAATATCTTAAAAATATCCATCAGATATTATTAGCAGTTGGTATGATAATAGCAATGTTAATATCAGGCTGGCAGTATACAAAAAATACCATAATAGAAAATGAACGTGAAACTTTAAAAATGATATTATCTCAATCTGTAAAAGAACTTGGGTTAGTCACCGATAGTACCTTATCAGTTAAAATAAGAAATTTAGAAGAGGTTCAATTAGCTAAAATAAACCCAATGTTAGATCTCCATTATACACAGTTACTAAAAATGGATTCTATAAACGCAACATTGCGATCTATTTCATATTCAATAAAAAGGAATCGATCTGAGATCGATGATCTAACTGATATGATTGTTGTGATTAGTGACCAAATCGGTGGCAACGCTAAAAAATTAACAACTGTAGCAAATAATACTGAGTACTCAGATTCATTACAATATGAATTAGAAACAGTTAGGCTTCAATTTGAAATTGATAAAATATTGGGATTATTAAAAAAGCAACATAAAGAAACTGTATATGGTATCAATGGATTAATTAAAGATGAAGGAGTTCGTGGGTATAGATCACCACGATCTAAGATAACGAGAAACTAATGGGTAGACGGCCAATATATATCCCAAATTCAGTCCCAATGGGGTCATCTGACATTTCAGCACTTAATGCGTTTACATCATCTTATTTTATTGATTCGGCATCTTTCAGTTCATCAATTGAAGAATTGGAAGGTTGGAGTTCATCTTTTTCTGAAACTCAAGGATTACCTAATGTTCTATTAATTCATAATGAGACAAGTGGTTCTGATATTGTAGTTTCGGAAGATGATGTAATTGATTTTAAAGCAAATAATGTCTCAGTGATGTTATTCTCAGGAAGTGAGGATATTGCATATGGTAATTATGGCTTAATTTTTAGAGATTTTGAATCAATTTCTCTTTCGAGTGGCTCTGGCGCATCTCAATCGGATATGATTAAATTCCGAAAGATAAGTAATGTATTATCTGATATATTGATTGGTAATAATTCTGGAGTTGATGGTGAATTATCTATTTTTAATTCATCAAATCCAATAACGTATAGAGTTGAATCATTAACTAACAGTAGAAGTATACACCTTCCAAATTCAGATATCAACTGGACTGGATCGGTTGATAATCAAGTTATGGCTTTCAATTCAAGTTCTAATATATGGGAACCGAAATCTATTATAATCCCTGACATTTCAGCACTTAATACTTTCACAAGTTCTTATTTTATTGATTCAGCATCTTTCAGTTCATCAATTGAAGAATTAGAATTATGGTCTGGTTCTTTAATAA